>Ga0209130_1000086_pt1 | contig 157063 bp, 133 predicted proteins | sample AraplaMF_Cvi_mLB_FD_184264 | JGI IMG/M metagenome (GOLD analysis project Ga0209130, IMG submission 184264) | Arabidopsis root microbial communities from the University of North Carolina, USA - plate scrape MF_Cvi_mLB (SPAdes) (version 2) | ecosystem: Host-associated > Plants > Roots >... | reverse complement strand
CAACCAGAGGAGCACCAAACTTGATGCTGTCGCCCGCGCCTACGGCGAGAACCTGGTCGATAGTGATTTCGGAACCAATGTCAGCCGGCAACTGTTCTACTTTAATTTTTTCGCCAGCAGCAACTTTATACTGTTTGCCACCGGTTTTTATGACCGCGTACATGATTTGAAACCTCATTGATTGTTAAGAAATTTCTCCTGCTCGACGCCAAGAAAACAACAGGCGGAAACCGGAGAACCTGCGATTGTACACAGTTTTGGAATTTGCGTCAAAAAGTATTGTCGGGAAGGTCGTCGCGTGGTATGTCGGCAACTACTGACGTATAATCGCGGCACCTTACACTGTCCCTAAGCAGGTCTGCCTTGTCTACCACCACCCAGAATCCTATCACCGCCGTCATTACCGCCGACATGGACGCGGTCAACACGGTGATCCGCCAGCGCCTCCAGTCGGAAGTCGCGCTGGTCAACCAGATCGCTGAATATATCATCAGCGCAGGTGGGAAGCGGATCCGTCCGGTGCTGGTTGTGCTGGTAGCGAACGCTTACTCCTATCAGGGCGCGGCGCACCACGAACTGGCTGCGGTGGTGGAATTCATCCACACCGCCACCCTGCTGCACGACGACGTGGTGGACGAATCATCGCTGCGCCGCGGCCGCCAGACGGCCAATGCGCTGTTCGGCAACGCCGCTGCCGTGCTGGTGGGCGACTTCCTGTATTCGCGCGCCTTCCAGATGATGGTGTCGCTGGATTCCATGCGCATCATGCAGATCCTGTCCGACGCGACCAATGTGATCGCCGAGGGCGAGGTGCTGCAGTTGCTGAATATGCACGATCCGGACGTGTCCGAAGAAGCTTACCTGCAGGTGATCCGTTCCAAGACCGCCAAGCTGTTCGAGGCAGCGGCTGAACTGGGCGCCCTGGTGGCTGGCGCGTCCGACGCCGATATCGCTGCTGCCGGTGAGTACGGGCGCTCGCTGGGCACCGCCTTCCAGCTGATCGACGACGTGCTGGACTATGCTGGCGACGCCGACGAAATCGGCAAGAACGTCGGCGACGACCTGCGCGAAGGGAAGCCGACCCTGCCGCTGATCTGGCTGATGATGCATGGCACCGACGAGCAGCGCGCGCTGGTGCGTTCCTGCATCGAGAATGGCGACGAGTCCAACTTCGACACGATTCTCTCGGCCATCACCAATAGCGGCGCGCTGGACTATACCCGTCACGCCGCCAAGGTTGCTGCCCAGCGCGCGATCGATGCGATTGCGGGCATGCCGGATAATCAATATAAGCAGTCGTTGCTGCAGCTGGCGCGGTTTGCTGTGGATCGCAGTCATTAAAACCGAACACCGGGGTCAGACCCATGGGGTCTGACCCTGACTGATCCGCCGCCGCTGGCCTGACTGATCCGCGGCCGCTGGCCTTGCAAGGGTCAGACCCCGCGGGTCTGACCCAGCCCTTAGGTTTTCCGCCCCTCCAGCAACTCCCGCAGCATCCCCACACGCTTCTTCGTGAAATAAGCCTTCCAGACATAATCCGCCACCGCCGGATACCTCACCTTCCCAAACGTCACCCAGGCATCGCGATAAGCCAGCCAGGCGCGCTGCGCATCCCGTATTTCGCTCATTTCGACCGCCCCCGGATAGCCCGCATCCCTCGACTTCTTCAGCCGTCCATACACCAGATTCAACCCCCGGTCAGCCTTCAGGAAATCGGCCAGCGTGAAAGCAGGCAGCCTGCCCGCCTCAAAGTCCTGCACCGACCGCAGAAAATCCGCCCGCAGCTTTGACTCCTCCTCGATAACGAACATCGCGCGCGCCGTGCCCGAGCGGTCCACCTCGCCCCCGCTGCGCGCCTCGATAAACGCATCCGCGCTCTTTCTCAGCTGGCCGAACGCCGCCTTCTGCGCCGAGCTCCAGCCGCCGGTGAGCTGCGCAAATTTCTGCTCGCGCTCCTGCGTAGTCAGATCCGCCTGAATGGCCGCGCAATAGCCCATCATCATTCCGCTGGTAACGTCATCGCACAGATCGATCTTTGGCGACTTCCCTTCCTTGCCGGACTCCATGCTCTGCAGATGCTCCAGCCGCCCTCCGGTTTCGGCAGGCGCCGCCTCCGTCTCGCAGGCCGCCTTCCTGGCCAGTCCATAGTTCCTGGCCACGCCCTGCCCGTTCGCGTAGAGCATCATCAGATAGCCCTTATCGTTCCTGGCGAACGCGCAAAGCCGCGTCTGAACATAATCAGGCCTGGCGCCAATACCGTAGTACAGATTGGAAGGCTCGCAATCCTTCAGCGCCTCGCGCTGCGCCGCGGTCGGCATATCGGCCGCCGGGTATTGAAGTTTCTCGTAACGCTTGCATTCGGCGGCATCCTCGGCGCGTGCGGCGCTGGCGCCCAGCAACAGCAAGCAAGCCAGCACACCGCCGGTCCACATCACAGAATCTCTTTCACTTTCTCGGGCGGACGGCACAGGCGCACACCCTTGTCCGTTACGACGAACGGACGATTGATCAACTCCGGATGCGCCATCATCGCATCCACCAGCTTCTCGTCCGGCAGCGACTTGTCGGCCAGTCCCAGCTGGTCATACAGCTCACCCTTATCGCGCATTGCGCCGCGTGCGGTGAGGCCCGCCCTGGCGATCATTTCCACCAGAGTCTCGCGCGACGGCGGCGCCTTGAGGTACTCGATGATCGTCGGCTCCACGCCCGACTCACGAATCAGCGCCAGCGCACCGCGCGAATTGCTGCAAGCGTTATTGTGATAAATCGTAATTCCCATATAGCTTACTCAGGTATGCCTAAAGGCCGCACTATACCACCGGCACCGCGAGTTGCGATTTACACAAAGATCTGGTGTAATACCTACTACCAGTCGGGGTGTAGCTTAGCCCGGTAGAGCGCTACGTTCGGGACGTAGAGGCCGGAGGTTCGAATCCTCTCACCCCGACCAAATCCCTCCTGATTAACAGGACTTGTCAAGCCCCAGCCATTGGGGCTTTGTCATTTCTTGTTCCAAACGCAGATTCCTGCCGAGCGCCCGCTCAACCAGTCACGAACGGCGTACCATCGGGACCAGTTCCCCTCTCCCATACGATGCACATGGAACTCCTCAAAGGCATAGGCTGGTTCCTGGTCAATGTCGTGGTTCCATTGCTGGGGCCGATCGCAATGCTGCCGTTGCTCGGGCTGAGGGAGAGGTACAGAGGGCGAGTCAAACAGATACTGTTACGTGCTCTGCAAGAAGGCCAGCTTTGCTGGACGGTCATCGCAATGTGCGTCGCAGCGTGTTACGAGGCATCAGGCGAACTCTACAGTTCACCGGAAGACCTCAACTTTAACGCCGCAATGCGCGTGTTCACTATCACTTGGCATATGCTGATAATCGTGTGTTCCGCAACCGTTGTGATGTTCGGTGCAGAAGACGCAGAGGACAAATTGATTCATGGTCAGTCCGCAGCCGCCACAACTGAAAATCAAGGTGCTGCAACCACAATAATGAAGGCGTCTGTAGTGATGGCGTTTGTAACATCCATCACGTTCACGCTGACCCACATCTGGGCAGACTAGCGGCGTGATAAACTTACAAGGGAAGGACCGATCATGGAAGAAAAGGCTCCTTACGTCGCACCACCAGCACGCCGAGCTCACGCAATGATGCTGATTGCCAGATTTGCCTTGATAGGTGGCGCTATCGTATCCGCGCTCCTGATTTTTGCGATCGTCACGCGATAACCCTGGCTGAAATTATTGCTCTTCAGCCTTGACCACGGTACGGAAATCGCGGGGCCTCAGCACGCGTCCATCCTCCGAACGCAACTCCAGGGGCGCCAGCGGCAACTGCTGCTCGCGATCGACCATCGCATACTTCAATTCGCCGCCCTGAAAGCAGTTCTTCTCCCCCCACTGCCACAACGCTGTCAGCACGATATACAGTTCTTCGCCTTTGCGGGTCAGCACATAACTGTTGCGTGAAGAAGTGCCCTCATCCTGTACCGCATCGAAAATTCCCTCATCCACCAGCTTCTTCAGCCTTGTGGACAGAATGTTCTTTGCCAGCCCGAGGCTTTTCTCGAACTCACTGAAGCGTGTTTTACCACTTAACGCCTCGCGGACGATCAGCAGCGACCACCAATCGCCAATGATCTGCAGCGAGCGTGCAATGCCGCAGTTCGCTTCCGCCAGGTCCATCTTCTTGCCCTTCATGTCCTTCGCCTCACTCCGATCAATCACGGTTGCAAATTTAAACCATTTCCACTACATTGTCGATTAGTTGCAAAATTAAACCAATCCAACACAAGGCATCTAAAATGAACAATCTTCTGGACAAGGCCATCGTGGCTCACGGCGGCTGGGACCGCTGGCAGCAAATCGGCAAGCTGAATGCCCATATCTCGGTTGGCGGCGGACTCTGGCACCTCAAAGGCTGGCCCGGCATCTTTGCCGACGTCCACGTCAGCGCCGACACCCGCCGCCAGCACATCACTTTCACACCTTTCAGCGAAGGCCTGCACACGCTGTTCGAGCCGGACCGTGTCGCAATCGTGACCCAGGAAGGCAACGTCATCGAACAGCGCCACAATCCGCGCCAGTCCTTCGCCGGCCATGGACTGCAGACGCAGTGGGATGCACAGCACCTTGCCTACTTCACCGGTTACGCCATGTGGGACTATCTGACGATGCCCTTCCTGGTCAATCACCCCGGATTCGATACGGAAGAAATCGAGCCCTGGGACGAAAACGGCGCAACCTGGCGTCGCCTGAAAGTGATCTTCCCGGAAAACATCCACGCCCACTGCCGCGAGCAGCTCTTCTACTTCGATCAAGCCGGCCTATTGCGCCGGCACGACTACCGCGTGGACATTATCGGCAGCGGCAACACCAGCGCCCACTATTCTTCCGGACACCGAACCTTCGGCGGCATCGTCTTCCCGACCACGCGCCGCGTGTACCCGGTCGGCCCAGATAACCGTCCTGTCACGGAACGAGTTCTCGTGAGCATCGACATCCATGACATTGAGGTGAACTAACACTAAAGCGGTCCGATATATAGTCAACATAAATCAATAGAACGAAAATCATATATTGGACCTAACATTTTCCAATCTCTAAGATTCAACTCAAGCGCGCACCGAACGGCAGGCGCAAGACACGAATTCAAGGAGCTAGGAAATGAGCAATAAACTGACCACCGCATTTGGCGCCCCTGTCGCCGACGACAACAACATCATGACCGCCGGCCCGCGCGGTCCTGCCCTGCTGCAAGACGTCTGGTTTCTGGAAAAGCTGGCTCACTTTGACCGTGAGGTGATCCCCGAGCGCCGCATGCACGCCAAAGGCGCCGGCGCCTTCGGCACCTTCACCGTCACCAACGACATCACCCGCTACACGAAGGCGATGATCTTCTCGGAAGTCGGCAAGAAAACTGAAATGTTCGCCCGCTTCTCCACCGTGGCCGGCGAGCGCGGCGCGGCAGACGCGGAACGCGACATCCGCGGCTTCGCCCTCAAGTTCTACACCGAGCAAGGCAACTGGGACCTGGTCGGCAACAATACGCCCGTCTTCTTCATCCGCGACCCGCTGAAATTCCCGGACCTGAACCACGCCGTCAAACGCGACCCGCGCACCGGCCTGCGCAGCGCCGACAATAACTGGGACTTCTGGACCCTGCTGCCCGAAGCCCTGCACCAGGTCACCATCGTGATGAGCGACCGCGGCATCCCGCGCAACTGGCGCCACATGCACGGCTTCGGCAGCCACACCTACAGCTTCATCAACGCGCAGAACGAGCGCTTCTGGGTCAAGTTCCACTTCCGCACCCAGCAAGGCATCCAGAGCATGACCGACGCCGAAGCGAAGGAAGTGATCGGCGCCGACCGCGAAAGCCACCAGCGCGACCTGTTCGACGCCATCGAGCGCCAGGATTACCCGCGCTGGACCATGTCCGTCCAGATCATGACCGAAGCCCAGGCCGACGCCTCGCCGTTCAATCCCTTCGACCTGACCAAGGTCTGGCCCAAGCAGGACTACCCGCTGATCGAGGTGGGCGTATTCGAGCTGAATCGCAATCCTGAAAACTTCTTCCAGGACGTCGAGCAGGCCGCCTTCGCCCCATCCAACATCGTGCCCGGTATCGGCTTCTCTCCGGACAAGATGCTGCAGGGCCGCCTCTTCTCCTACGGCGACACGCAGCGCTACCGCCTCGGCGTCAACCACTCGCAGATTCCGGTAAATGCACCGCGCTGCCCGGTACACAGCTATCACCGCGACGGCGCCATGCGCGTCGATGGCAACGGTGGCCGTGGCACCCACTATGAGCCGAACAGCCGAGGCGCGCTGCAGGCCCAGCCCGACTTCACCGAACCGCCACTGAAGAACGAAGGCGCAGTCGCGCGCTGGGACCATCGCAGCGATGACGACTACTTCTCGCAGCCGGGCATCCTGTTCCGCTCCATGAGCGCAGAACAGCAGCAGGTCCTGTTCGACAACACGGCCCGCGCCATCAACGGTGCATCGCCGGCAGTCGTCCAGCGCCACATCGACAACTGCGCGAAAGCCGATCCGGCCTACGGTACAGGCGTCGCCGAAGCCATCGCCAAGCTGGCCCGTTCGCAGTCCTGATCAGGACAGCACCACAAAAGCCCGCAGCCGCAAGGCTGTGGGCGTTACCTGCCAGGGAGACCATGATGAAAACAGCTGCCGAACAGCTCCTGCTATCATTCCAGACGTTTGCCGCCTGCTTCCGCGAGGGCGGCGGCGAAGAATTACTGCGCATCGCAAGCCTGAACGATGGACTGGGCAGCATGCGCGTCATCGAAACCATTGTGGGCAGCGAGCATAAAGGCTGGCTGAGTTGAGAACCAGACCATCATGAGCCTTGCCGGACTAAACCTGCGTGATTTCGAATACGCCATTGCGGTGGCGGACATGGGCAGCTTCGTCAGGGCCGCCGAACATTGTCACGTCTCGCAGCCATCGCTGTCGATCCAGATCAACAAGCTGGAAGAACGTCTGAAGACCGTCATCTTCGAGCGCACCACGCGCCGCACCATCGTCACACTACAGGGCAAGCTGCTGCTTGACCAGATGCGCAAGGTAATCGGCGAAGTCGATACGCTGCTGACGATGACCAGCGATCCCGATCTGCCTTTCGGCGGCAGCCTGCGTCTCTCGGCCATCGCCACGCTGGGACCGTACTATTTCCCGAGCGTGCTGCAAACGCTGCGCAGGAATTATCCCGACCTGGCGCTGGTGCTGGGCGAAGCGAAGACGCACGAATTGATTGCCGCACTGGGAAGCGGTGACCTGGACGCCATCCTGATCAGCTATCCGCTATCGGACCCGAACATCCAGAGCGTAGCGCTGTTCAATGAACCCTTCCTGATGGCGAGTCCCAGCGGCCATGCCGCGAACGGTCCCGCTGGCTGCGGATGGCCGGGACTGGAGCCGGCAGACCGCCTGCTGCTGTCGGAGGGCCACTGCCTGCGCGACCAGGCCATTGCCGCCTGCGCCGATGTGGCCGCATCCAACCGCCATGCAACCAGTCTCGAAACGCTGAAATACATGGTGGCCGCCGGTGAAGGCTGCACGCTGATGCCGGCGCTCGCCACCAGCGACGTACATGGCCTGGTGTACACCCGACTTGAGGGCGACGAATACGAACGCACGATTGCCCTGGCATGGCGCCGCAGCGATCCGCGCACCGCAGAATTCGAACAGCTGGCCGTTCACCTGCGCGAGTTCGAACATCCGGCGATAAAGAAACCGGCTTGAATTAAACCAAGGTATAGTGCCCAGCGCGGGCAAAGCGCACTACTCTGCTCATGTACCCTGCCACTTCAGCGCAAGGACATCACAGAGAGAGGTTCAATCGTGCGCACATTCGAATGGCTGACACGCGGTTGCATGAAGCTCACCCTGCTCGTCGCGGTTGCCGCCCTGCCCGGCGGCTCGCTGCTCCTGCTTTTCCCGCGCGTCCGCCGCGCGGCGTTCGGCTAACCGCCCTGGAGGAAGTAAGTCGTCTTCGACGGCTCGCTGCCGCCCTTCTCCAGGTAATGCTGAAGCGACGCTTCCGACAGCGGCCCCATATGCTGATATATCAGCTTGCCGGATGCGTCGAAGAACAAGGTAGTCGGGTAGCCCATTACCGAGAAGCTGCGCGCTACGGATTGCGAACTGTCCAGCAACACGTTCTTCAGGCTCAGTCCTCCGGCGTTCAGGAATTGCTGCACCTTTTCGTTCGATTCGCCCTGGTTCACGAACACGAAATTCACATCGGGGCGGCTGTCCTGCACCTTCTGCATGGCCGGCATCTCGCGCTGGCAAGGCGGACACCACGTAGCCCAGAAATTGATCACTGTCGGCTTGCCGCGAAATGCGGACAGTGCAACCTTGCGCTCATCGAGATCATTCAGCACGCTGGCTGGCAGACTGCCCTGCGCTGGCGTATTCAGGAACAGCGCCAGCGTGCCCGCCATCCAGGCGACGCTCGCCACACCAACCGTTATCGCCAGCGGCTTCCTTGTCAGCGGATTTCGTTTGGCCAGCACGAGGGCACATACCCAGGCCGCGATGACACCGGCTTGTGCGTCCCATCCGCCATCGCGGATATCGAAAATGGTGAGGGGGTCCGACAGGTAGGCGGCCCGATAGCGCCACACGAAGAACAGGCGCGCCGCGAGCAGCGCCACGATCAATATGCGCACCACATAAGGCTCAATTTTCACCTCGCGCCGCCGGTCGAAGTACGCGGCAAGCGCAAAGCTCAAGCCAATCACGGCAAACACCACCAGCGCGGCATACGGAAGCAGAAACGGACCCAGTCTCATCGTCATCTCGGACAGCAAAAATCGTCCCGCGATTGTACCTTGGCTGTTTTCCGGGCGTCGGCCCAGCTCATCGTCAGGACCATGTGGAATTTCGCCCCGCGCGATTTCAGGCGATGATAAGTCTCATTGGCCTGTTCCAGGCGAAACTCCGCCAGCGACAGGCCATCTACCAGCAATAGTCAGATACACGGTAGCCAGCCAAAGCAGCGTACCACAACCCAGATGCGGTACCAGATCGCCATGGGGCACCATACCGAAGAGATGATTTCTGGGGAGTCCGCTGCTAGCCGCACGAAGTCTAGAACTAGCAGCTTCATGCAGGGATGAGCCAGATCAAAGGCTACGTCGCAGTCCTTGGCGGGGCGTTCAAGTGGTGGGATTGAGGCCTGAGCAGTGATCGGCGAGTCATGGCAAGATGATGCATCCAAGCCGACATTCGGGAAAATATGAAAACCGCCCTCGTACTCCGCCATCTGGCATTCGAAGACCTTGGCCGCCTGCAGCCTTTGCTGGAGCGCGCCGGTTATACCGTCCGTTATATTGAAGCGGGCGTTCACACGCTGGCCGAATATCCGCCGCTGGAGCCGGATCTGCTGGTGGTGCTGGGCGGCCCGATCGCCGTGTACGACATTCCGGACTATCCCTGGCTGGCGGAAGAAATCAACTGGCTGCGCAAGCGCCTGCTGGAAGACCGTCCCACGCTCGGCATCTGCCTCGGTGCGCAGCTGATGGCGGCGGCACTTGGCGCCAGGGTGTACCCCGGCGGCAAAAAGGAAATCGGCTGGGGACCGCTGCAGCGCGGACGCGCCAGCGCCGGCCTGCCGGGCATGGACGAATACATCGAAAGCGCCGGCGCCATCCTGCACTGGCACGGCGACACCTACGACCTGCCAACCGGCGCCCGTCACCTGGCGTCAACGGACATCTACGCAAACCAGGCCTTCGCCTGGGGCAAAAACTGCCTCGCCTTCCAGTTCCACGCCGAGTTCGAGGCGCGCAAGCTGGAACAATGGCTGATCGGCCACTGCATGGAAATCGCAGCCGCCCCCGGCGTAAGCCCAAGGCAGCTGCGCGAAGACACCAGCAAGTACGCAGAACGCTCGCAAGCCGCCGGCGATAAATTCTTCTCCGGCTGGCTCGCTGCCCTAGGCACTTGAATAAAGACGCTTACCCCTTGATGAAGGCCAGCAGGTCTTCATTCACCTTATCCTTGTGCGTCTCGGTCAGACCGTGCGGCGCACCTGGATAAACGATCAGTTTCGCGCCCTTGATCAACCTGGCCGACACGCGTCCCGCCACATCGATCGGTACGATCTGATCGTCATCGCCGTGGATCACCAGCGTCGGCTTGTCGAACTTTTTCAGGTCGCCGCGGAAGTCGGTCTCGGAGAACGCCTTGATCGAGTCATAGGTATTCTTGGCCCCGCCCTGCATGCCCTGCTGCCACCAGTTGTCGATCATGCCCTGCGAAACCTTTGCACCCGGACGGTTGAAGCCATAGAACGGGCCGGACGGAATATCCTTGTACAGCTGCGAACGATTGTCCAGCTGCGCCTTGCGGATACCGTCAAAAACATCTTTCGGCACGCCGTTCGGATTATCGGCGGTCTTCACCATCAGCGGCGGAACGGCCGAAATCAGCACCGCCTTCGCCACGCGCGAAGTACCGTGGCGGCCGATATAGCGCGCCACCTCGCCGCCGCCGGTCGAGAAGCCCACCAGCACCGCGTTCTTCAGGTTCAGCGTTTCGATCACGGTGGACAGGTCGTCCGCATAATGGTCCATGTCGTTGCCTTCCCATGGCTGGCTGGAACGGCCGTGACCACGGCGGTCGTGCGCAATCACGCGATAGCCATGATCGGCCAGGAACTGCATCTGCGCTTCCCAGCTGTCCGAGCTCAAAGGCCAGCCGTGGCTGAAGACGATGGGCTGTCCGTTGCGCGGCCCCCAGTCCTTGTAATACAGCTGCACGCCCTCGCGGGTGGTGATGTAGTTGGCCGTCACCTGCACGGCAGGGCCTTTGACCTGCGCACGGTCGTTCGGCGCGCCGGCCGAAGCCGAGGTGGCGCCCAGTACAACCAGGGAAGCGGCAATCACGGTTTTAATCAGGGTGGACATTTCTATTTCTCCAGTGAATGAGTCGATGTGTCCAAGATAGCCTCTGCCGTACACGGATTCGTACGCAACAGGTTCTCTTTCGTACTGACTTCTTCACGGCGAACGCACACTGCCTTCACACTGCAGCGCTACAGTGCTCCCATCAACCATCCCAAGGAGACCTGCAATGCGCACCAGCGAAAAATACCTGCTTATCGGCGCCGCATCCCTGCTGCTGATTCCCCTGATCGCCATGCAGTTCACCGACGAAGTGGTGTGGGACCTGGTGGACTTCATCGCCGCCGCCGTCCTGCTGCTCGGCGCCGCCCTCGCCTACATCTTCGCCGCCCGCCTGCTGCCGCAATACCGCGCCGTTTCCGGCATCGCGGTGGCGCTGGCATTGCTGCTGGTCTGGGCCGAACTGGCCGTGGGAATTTTCGGCACCCCGCTCGCGGGCAGCTGAGCGCCCCGCCTTTCGCAAGCTACTTCACAGGACAGGTCTGCACTGCGGTAGCGCAGCGCAGACACGCGCCCCTTGTCTTGGCCTTGACTGCGACCAGGCTTGCTCCCAGACTGGTCGTGCCGATCGTCTGGGAAGCCGTCGCAAGCGAACGCACGACACGTGTATGCGTCTCGTAGTGATACTTCCAGCCCGCATTGGTATGCATGGTGTGGGCGATTGCCGTTGGGTGACCGTGATGAGCACCGTGTGAAAAGACCATCTTCTGCCAGCCTGCCATTGGTGCTGGCGGTGTTGAGACAATCGCGGCCCCATGATGAGCGCCGACCAGGCCGCAGAACGGCAATTTATCCAGATAAGGAAAGTTCACGCGAATGGTGGCGTAGTCTGCATCCCCCGCCGCCAGCACATACCCACCCCAGCCGTGCGCGTTGCCCGTGGGAGCAATCCATGCCAGTCCACTGTTATTGTTATTCTTTAGCGTGCCAGTCGTGGGAACGCAACGCACGATGACGTGCCCTGCTCCGGTTACCAGGAACGGAAGCGTCTTCGGCCAGATAAGCAGATTGCCTTGACGCCTGAGCGCCAGCGCCAGGCGCCATCCCATCGGCGGTATCTTCTGGCTGGATGCCTTGGTCCCCTGGTTTGGCACGATCCATTTGCGGGATAGGGCTTCCGGCCGCCAGTTGATCCGGATACCGCGATTGCCATGCAAGGGCTGCCCCAGTGCGGCACCCGCCCAGTGATCCGTGTCCCAGTGCGACAACACTACCGGCGCGTCGTCCAATGCAGCGGCGAAGGGATTGATATAGGGAGCAGGCGCTGTCTTCGACAGACGTCCAACCGGCATGCCACAGTCAAAGAACAGCGTTGTCACCGGAGCGGTGTGCGGACAGCCGGAGCAATCAACAAATGCATTCCAGTTCGCCTGGCCGACATCGTAAGCCACAACCATGCTTTCCATGCTCGGCCGTACGCACCGATCGAGCGCTGCGGCGATATCCTCCTGGCTGGCTTCGCGGGCTCCATACAACGCGCTGTAACGATCAAGCTTGGCTTTGACGGAGCGGCTGATCGTACGGTCAATTGAAGCGACCTGCAATTCCTGCCCATCGCCCTCATTGACGATGTATGACCGGGCATTACTACCGGCGGCGCCGGAAAAGTCGAGCGTGATTCGATACCAGCCTGAATCGACTCCGCCTCGCACGCCGAGCTGCGCGGCAATCTCGCGCGTGGTTGTAATCAGCCAGTTTTCCGGCTCCCACTGCGTCTGCGCCGCCATTTCAAAATTTGCCGGAGCGCGGTCGAAAGAATCCGCCTCCACGCCATCAAAAAGAATTTCAGTCACTCCAGCCTGTTCCGGATCCAGATGTTCCTCATCGATGAGCGCATAGATGATCACGGAATCGGCATTTCGCGTTGCACGGACGTGTTGGCGTTTCAAGACATTGCTCCAGATAAGACGATGCTCTCATTATCCAGTTTTTTCCCTCGAGCAATTTCACCAATAATCACAGCGTCGCCGTTCCTGCCCGGGGGCTGTACAATCGGTCCATCCACGTGCGGACGGGAGGCAGACAGATGGTCGATCAAACGCAAGCGCTTCAGGCGGACCACGCCATGCGCAACTGGGCGGACCCTTCGCCCGATCCTGTGCAACCCGGTTCGGAACGCCACCTGCGCATGTTCTGCGAACTTCTGCTCCAGACCCATAACCCGTACAAGCCCGCGGTCATCGACTGGCCGAAACTCGAACCCGATGCCCTGCGCCGCGTCACGTCCCTGCCGATCTGGGATATCGCCGTGCAGACCGAAGGCCGCGCCACCATCCGCGTGCGCAGCTTTGCCGCCACCGTGCAGCATCCGCTGCTGCGGCGGGCGCTGGAAATGGATGCGGACGAGGAGGCGCGCCACAAGACCGTCCTGTCAAAACTGGTGGAAGCCTACGGCATCCCGCTGGCACAGGAGCCGGACTATCCGCCGCCCAGCGATCCCGAATGGGGCTGGCTGGTCACCGGCTACAGCGAGTGTATCGACAGCTTCTTTGCCTTCGGCCTGTTCGCCGCCGCCAAGCGCTCCGGCTTCTTCCCTTCCGAACTGGTGGAAACCTTCGAGCCCGTGATCCAGGAGGAGGGACGCCACATCCTCTTCTTCGTCAACTGGGCCGCATGGTACAAGCGCCAGCTGCCGTGGTGGCGCCGTCCCCTGTTCGCGCTGAAGGTCATGCGCGTGTGGTCCTTCCTGATCTGGGAGCGCATCGGCATCGCCCGCGGCATCGATGCCGACGGTAGCGCCAACGACGCCAACTTCACCATGACCGGTTCTTCGGCCGTGGCCGAACCGATCACGCCCAGGGCCCTGATACAACTCTGCCTGGCCGAGAACGAACGGCGCATGGCAGGCTACGATCCGCGCCTGCTGCGTCCCGAAACAGTGCCGCGCCTGGCGCGGCTGGCGGCAAGGTTAATGTAGATATCCCGCATTGCGGAACCAATCCAGTGCGTCGCTCAGCCCTTCCGCGTAAGGACGCGGCATGTAACCCAGCTCGCGCTGCGCCCTGGCCGAGGTGAAGAACATGCGGTAGCGCGACATCTTCAGGCCATCCACCGTGAGGAAGGGCTCGCGCCCCGTCAGGCGCGCCATGCCCTCGGCAATATGCGCCAGCGGGTACAAGGGCCAGCGCGGCAGCTCCACCGAAGGCGGCTTGCGTCCGCTCATGCCGGCGATCGCGCCCAGCATCTCGCGCAGGCTGGCGTCCTGTCCGCCCAGGATGTAGCGCTGGCCGAAGCGGCCACGCTCCAGCGCCAGCAAATGACCCTCGGCCACGTCGTCAACATGAACCAGATTCAAGCCGGTATCCACAAAGGCCGGCATTTTTCCACATGCCGCTTCCACGATAATGCGGCCGGTGGGCGTGGGACGCACGTCGCGCGGTCCGATCGGCGTTGAGGGATTCACGATCACGGCCGGCAGTCCGCGCTCGGTCACCATGCGCTCGACCAGCCGCTCGGCCAGCACCTTGCTGCGCTTGTAGGCGCCAATGGCTTCGTCGGCGGACATGCCCGCGTCCTCGCCCACCGGTGCGGTGGCGCCGGCCACGCGCAGGGTCGCCACGCTGCTGGTATACACAATCCGTTCCACGCCGCTTGCCAGCGCCGCTTCCATCACGGCCTGGGTGCCGCTGGTATTGGCGCGCACGATCTCCTCGGCATCCGGCGCCCACAAACGGTAATCGGCGGCAACATGGCACAGATAGCGCACACCCTGCAACGCCTCACGCATCGCGGCCGGGTCGCGCATATCCCCTGCGATAACCCTTACGGGTAACCCGTCCACATTGCGGCGCGGACTGGACGGCCGCACCAGCACGCGCACCGTCATGCCGCGCGCCAGGGCGCGGCGCACCACCGCCGACCCGACGAAACCGGACGCGCCCGTCACCAGAATGTCGTCTTCCCCCATCGCATGGCCCCGTTCCTGGGTAAAAAGTCGGTTGCGAAAAGTGCACACCTGCTCATACCGGTATATAGTAATTCCTGTTGCGCTGAAAGTGTTGTCATTCACTAAAACTCATCCAGCTGGACATCCGAAGGGAGTCTCTGTATGCAGGTGATTCTTGCCCAACCACGCGGTTTCTGCGCCGGCGTCGTCAGAGCGGTCGAGATTGTGGATCGTGCCTTGATCAAGTACGGCGCTCCGGTGTTCGTGCGCCACGAGATTGTGCACAACAAGCATGTCGTCGAAGGTTTGCGGCGCAAGGGGGCGGTCTTTGTCGATTCACTTGAAACGGTTCCCACCGACGCGGTAACGGTCTTCAGCGCGCACGGCGTGCCGGCCTCGGTCGAGGACGAGGCCATGCAGCGCCAGCTGCGGCCCATCGACGCCACCTGTCCTCTCGTCATCAAGATTCACAACCAGGGCCGCCAGTATGCGGCCAGCGGACGCGCCGTGATCCTGATCGGCCACGCCGGCCATCCGGAGGTGATCGGCACCATGGGCCAGATCCCGGGCGCGGTGCACCTGGTCGAAACCGAGGCGGACGTGGCGAAGATGACGCTGCCGCCCGATACCCCGGTAGCCTACGTCACCCAGACCACGCTGAGCGTGGACGACACGCGCACCATCATTGCGGCCCTCGAAAAACGCTTCAGCAATATCGTCGGGCCGGACACGAAAGACATCTGCTACGCCACCCAGAACCGCCAGAGCGCCGTGCGCCAGCTGGCGCGCATGGTGGACGTGATTCTGGTCATCGGCGCGACCAACAGCTCGAACTCCAACCGTCTGCGCGAAATCGGCGCCGAGAGCGGCCTGCCGAGCTACCTGATCGCCGACGGCAGCGAGCTTGACCCGGACTGGGTACGCGACGCCAGGGTGGTCGGCATTACGGCCGGCGCATCGGCGCCGGAAGCCATGGTGGAGGATGTGCTGGCCGCGCTGCGCAAGCTTGGGCCGGTCGAAGTCTCGACCATGGATGGCAAGGAGGAACATGCCGAGTTCCGCCTGCCCGCCGAACTGGCTGACGTGCAGCCGGTTTCCGTCTGAAGGATTAATCCGCAGGAGGCTGTGTTGGCCATACCATTTCTGCAGGCCGCCCGAGTGGGCAGCTATATCGTCCGCCAGCATCTGGCGGGCCGCAAACGTTATCCGCTGGCGCTGATGCTGGAGCCGCTGTTCCGCTGCAATCTCGCCTGCGCGGGCTGCGGCAAGATCGATTATCCGGACCCGATCCTGGATCTGCGCCTGTCGCTGAAGGAGTGCCTGGAGGCGGTGGACGAATCGGGCGCGCCGGTGGTGTCCATCGCGGGCGGCGAACCGCTGCTGCACAAGGAGATGCCGGAGATCGTGAAAGGCATCATCGCCCGCAAGCGCTTCGTTTATCTTTGCACCAATGCGCTGCTGCTGGAGAAGAAGCTGGACCAGTATGAGCCTTCGCCCTACTTCGTATGGTCGGTGCACCTGGATGGCGACAAGCAGATGCACGATCATTCGGTGTGCCAGGATGGCGTGTACGAACGTGCGGTGGCCGCGATCCGTTCCGCCAAGGCGCGCGGCTTCCGTGTCAACATCAACTGCACGCTGTTCAATGACGCCGTGCCGGATCAGGTGGCGGGCTTCTTCGATTCACTGAAGGGCATTGGCGTGGACGGCATTACCGTGTCGCCCGGCTATGCGTATGAACGCGCGCCGGATCAGGAGCATTTCCTGACGCGGAACAAGACCCGAGAACTGTTCCGTTCCATCTTTGCGCGTGGCCGCAATGGCCGCAACTGGGATTTCAGCCAGTCCTCGCTGTTCCTCGATTTTCTGGCGGGGAATCAGAACTACCATTGCACGCCCTGGGGAAATCCTTGCCGTACCGTGTTCGGCTGGCAGCGGCCCTGCTATTTGCTGGGCGAGGGGTATGCCGCTTCGTTCCGCGAGCTGATGGAAGAGACGGACTGGGATGCTTACGGTACCGGAAATTATGAGAAGTGCGCCAACTGCATGGTGCACAGCGGGTACGAGGCCACGGCGGTGGCGGATACGTTCAGGCATCCGCTGAAGGCGCTGGCGGTGTCGATGCGCGGCGTGCGGACCGAGGGCGCCATGGCGCCCGATATCGCGCTGGACAAGCAGCGTCCCGCCGAATACACCTTCAACAAGGAAGTGGCGATCCGCCTCGACCAGATCGGCGGACGCGCGACGCAGACGCGGCCTGGCGTCGGCGCGGCCGGCGTGCCGCGTGCGGCAGGGGCGCCGGTCAACGCGCCCGAAGCAGGAGACCGCTGAGCCATGGCGGCGCTGGACTGGACCACCATCGCCGGAGCCGCCCTCTCCGCCAGCGCGGCCGCCTACGCCCTCCTCGCCCTTATTCTCACCCGCCGCGCACATGCGCACGCCGTGCGGCGCTTCGCGGCCCCCGCGCCGGCCGGCGCCGGCGCTGCACGGCGCGGCGTGGCGAACGCGCCGCCCGGCCCGGTTGCCGATGCGCCTGGCGCGACGGTGCTGAAGCCGCTGTGCGGCGATGAGCCGCGCCTGTACGAGAACCTGGCCACGTTCTGCGTGCAAAACCACCCGCGCTACCAGCTCGTCTTCGGCGTGCGCGACGCGCACGATCCGGCAGTCGCCATCGTCCGCCGCCTGCAGGCCGATTTTCCGGATGCCGACATTGCACTGGCCATCGATCCAGCCGTGCATGGCAGCAATCCCAAAGTCAGCAACCTGCTGAACATGCTGCCGCATGCCAGGCACGCGCACCTGGTCCTCGCCGACAGCGACATCGCGGTCCCGTCCGACTACCTGGCGCGCGTCTGCGCCCCGTTGAACGACACCACCACCGGCGTCGTCACCTGCCTGTATCGAGGGCGTGCACTGGCAGCCGGCTGGCCCCAGCTGGGCGTCCAGTTCATCGACGACTGGTTCGCACCATCGGTAAGAATCGCCCACGCCGGCGGCTCGCGCGCCTTCGCCTTTGGCGCGACGATAGCCCTGCGCCGCGACGCACTGCAAGCCATCGGCGGCTTCGAATCGCTGGCCGGCAGGCTGGCCGACGATTACTGGCTGGGCGAACTCACGAGACGCCAGGGCCTGCAAACCGTCCTCTCCGACGTTGTGGTGACCACCGACGTCACCGAGCGTACGCTGAAAGACCTGTGGCGGCACGAGCTGCGCTGGCTGCGCACCATCCGCTCGCTGAATCCGGCAGGATTCGCGTTTACCTTTATCACCTTCACCTGGCCCATGCTGCTGCCCGGCCTCGCGCTCGCACCGGGCCGTCTCGGACTGGCGCTGCTGCTGGCCGGCGCCGCCGCGCGCAGCGCACTGGCCGCGACCACAGCCGCCCGCGGCGGCGGCGCTCGCATTGGCAGCGTAATCGCTGCCGTGCTGCGTGCACCAATCCGCGATTTCCTCCTGCTGGCCGAATGGACCGCCGCCCTTGGCGGATCGAACGTCCGCTGGCGCCAGCAAACCCTGTCCGTGCACGACGCACACCCGCTTCTGCCCGAAAGGACACCATGAAAACCCTGTTCCTCCAAGCGCCTTCCTTTGACGGCTTCGACGGCGGCGCCGGCTCCCGCTACCAGGCCAAGCGCGAAATCAAATCGTTCTGGTACCCCACCTGGCTCGCCCAGCCGGCGGCAATGGTCCCCGGCAGCCGCCTGCTGGACGCACCCGCCGATGGCATCGGCGTCGAGGAAACGCTGGATATCGCCCGCAACTACGAGCTGGTCATCATCCACACCAGCACGCCGTCCTACCCGACCGACATCAAATTCGCCGAGGCGCTGAAGGAGCGCGAGCCCGCGATGCTGATCGGCCTGGTCGGCGCCAAGGCTGCCGTGGAACCGGACGCCACGCTGAACGGCAGTCCCGCCATCGACTTCATCTGCCGCGAAGAATTCGACTACACCTGCGCCGAAGTCGCCGCCGGCCATCCCCTGCCGGACATCCCCGGCCTGAGCTACAAGCTCCCGGATGGCACGATCAGGCACAACGCCGACCGCCCCATGATCGAAAACATGGACGAACTGCCTTTCGTGGCCCCCGTCTATCAACGCGACCTGAAGGTGGAAAACTATTTCATCGGCTACCTGAAGCATCCCTACGTATCGATCTACACGGGCCGCGGCTGCCGCTCGCGCTGCACCTTCTGCCTGTGGCCGCAAACGGTGGGCGGCCACCGCTACCGCGTGCGCTCGCCGGAAAACGTGCTGGCCGAAGTCAAATGGATCAAGGAGAACATGCCAGAAGTCAAAGAGATCATGTTCGACGACGACACCTTTACCGACTTCCGTCCGCGCGCCGAGGAAATCGCGCGCGGCATGGGCAAGCTGGGCATGACGTGGTCGTGCAACGCGAAGGCCAACGTCCCTTACAGCACGCTGAAGGTCATGAAGGAAAACGGCCTGCGCCTGCTGCTGGTCGGCTACGAATCGGGCGACGACCAGATCCTGCTGAACATCAAGAAAGGCCTGCGTACGGACATCGCGCGCCGCTTCACCTCCGACTGCCGCGAACTGGGCATCACCATCCACGGCACCTTCATCCTTGGCCTGCCCGGCGAAACCCAGGACACCATCGAAAAAACCATCCGCTACGCGCAGGACATCAACCCGCACACCATCCAGGTCTCCCTGGCCGCGCCCTATCCCGGCACGGTGCTCTACCAGCAGGCCACGGAAAACGGCTGGCTGAAAGACCGCAAGGTCATCAGCCTGGTCAACGAAAACGGCGTGCAGCTGTCGGCCCTCAGCTATCCGCATCTGTCGCGCGAGGAGATTTATCACAGCGTGGAAGTATTCTACAAACGCTTCTACTTCAGGCCGAGCAAGATCTGGGAGATCGTGCGCGAAATGATGGGCAGCTGGGAGATGACCAGGCGCCGCCTGCGCGAAGGCGTGGAGTTCTTCCACTTCCTGCGTTCGCACGAGGCCTGAACTGGGCGCGCCTTCCATACCCGCCAAGCGCGGGCTGATCATCACCGCCGACGATTTCGGCCTGCACTCGGCCGTCAACGAGGCGGTGGAACTGGCCTATAACAAGGGCGTGCTGAACGCCGCCAGCCTGATGGTCAGCGGACACGCAGCGCGCGATGCCGTCGAACGCGCACACCGCATGCCCGGCCTGCGCGTCGGCCTGCACCTGGTACTGGCCGACGGTCCACCCACCCTGCCTGCCGCCGCCATCCCGGACCTGGTGCGCTATGACGGACAATTCAGTCCGCACATGGTACGCAATGGCTTCCGCTTCTTCCTCCTGCCTTATGTGCGCAAGCAGCTGGCTACCGAAATCCGCGCCCAGTTCTATGCGTTTGCCATCACCGGCCTGCAGCTCGATCACGTCAACTGCCACAAGCACTTTCACCTGCATCCCACCATCCTCTCGCTGATCCTGTCGATCGGCCGCGAATATGGCCTGCGCTCGGTGCGGCTGCCGCTGGAGGCTGGCACGCCATTCTGGCTGCGCCCCTGGCTTGCGCTGCTGCGGCGGCGCCTGAAAAAAGCGGGCATGATGCACAACGACCAGGTGGTAGGCATCCGGCGCAGCGGTTCCATGGACGAAGCGGCGCTGCTGTCCGCATTGGCTTCGCTGCGCAAGGGCGTGACTGAAATTTACCTGCATCCGGCCGTGACCACGGTGCCTTTGACGCCCGGCATGGCGCGCTACCGCCATGCGGACGAACTGGCGGCCCTGCTTTCGCCGCGCGTGCGCGCTGCCGTCGATGCGCTGGATATGCCGCGCGGCGGTTATACGGATATCTTCCCCGCCCGCCCCGTGCATGGTCAGCCGCCAGCGCCGGGCGTCGCCGCCGCCAGTCTCAACGCCCGCCGCGACCAGGGCTCGCGATGAAGCACCTCGCCTATATCTTCGCCCTGGCGGGCCTGCTGGTCCTGATCGCCCTCATCGTGCACCAGGGAGTGGAGGACGTGGCGCGGGTTCTCGGCCAGGCCGGCTGGCCGTTGCTGCTGCTGCTTCCGCTGCACACCCTGCCCCTGCTGCTGGACGCCCAAGGCTGGCGCACCCTGCTGAGGGCCGCCTTGCCCAACGAGCGCCCGCCACTGCCCTTCCTGTGGTGGGTGGCGTCGGTACGCGAGGCCGTGAACCGGCTCTTGCCGACAGCCAGCGTAGGCGGAGAGCTGGTCGGCATCCGTCTCGCAAAACTGCGCCTGCACGACACGTCCGCCATTGCCGCCAGCATCGTGACCGAGGTCATGGTCACCATGTTCTCCTACTACATCTTCACGGTCATGGGCGTGCTCGGACTGCTGACGGCCATGCAGTCCACCGCCCACGGCTGGGCCATCATCGGCGGCCTGCTGCTGTCGCTGGCCGGGCCTATCCTGTTTGCGCTGGCCCTGCACCATGGCGCCATCTTCGCCCGTCTCGGCGGACTGGCCAGGTCCATCTTCGGCGGCAAGCTGCTGGGCACGGCGGACGACGGCGCGAAACTGGATGCGCACATCCGCGCCCTGGTGCGCCGTCCCGGTGTGCTGCTGGCGACCATGGGCTGGCAGGTATCCGGCCTGGTGATCGGCACCGCCGAAGTCTGGCTGGCCTTGCAACTGCTTGGCCACCCGGTCAACCTGTGGCAGGCACTGTTCATCGAAGCGCTGACGCAGGCCGCACGGCAGATGGCTTTCTTCGTGCCGGCGGGGCTTGGCGTGCAGGAGGCGGTGGTGCTGATGCTGGGTGAAATCCTCGGCATCGGACCGGACATTTCACTCTCCCTGGCCCTCGTCAAGCGTGCGCGCGAGCTGCTGTTCGGCGTGCCTGCGCTGCTGTCGTGGCAATGGCTGGAGGTACGCCTGTGGAGGAAGCCGTGAGCTCAGACCGCCGCAGCGCGCGCGTTATGCCGCACCAGGTACTTGACCAGGCCATCCACGCCATCGCGCGCCACGATGTCGGCGAACTGGCGTCTGTACACTTCGATCAGCCAGGCGCCCATCATATTGATGTCGTATATCTTCCAGCCGCCGCTGGAGCGGGTCAGGCGGTAGTCGATCTGCATGTCCTCGCCGTTGGCATGCACCGTGGTGCGCACCACGGTGTCGTTGGCGCTGCCGCCGGCCTGCGAAGCCCTGTACTGGAACTTCACGTTCTGCTCGCGCAGCTGCGACAAGGACAGCGCATACGTGCGCACCAGCAGCGCCTGGAACTGTTCGAACAGCTGCTTCTGCTGCTCGGGCGTGGCGTCGGCCCACGCCTTGCCGACCGCGAGCCTGGTGGTGTACTGGAAATCCGTGTAGGGCAGGAACTGCTTCTGTACCACGGCCGTGATCTTCGCCATATCGCCGCTGCGGGTGCCGGCATCGGTCTGGATGGTGCCGATCACATTCTCGACCGCGCTGCGCACCAGGGCATCCGGTGCGGACTGGTTCTGCGCCAGGGCCGGCGCGGCAGCCAGTATCACGGCCAGCGGGATGGCGGCGGCGTAACGCAGCATGGCATGACTCTTCATGGCAGGCACCTCATGGCAAGGCCGCAGGCCGCGGCAGGCCGCCCCAGTATAGCGCGCCGGCGGCATGCCTGCTGCTATACTCGGTTCTCCCCATCCTGCCACGAGCCAGCCGCGATCTGCCCATGCTGACAGCCCTGCTCACACGCCTGGTAAGACTTGCCGCGCAACGCGCCTGGGCCACACTAGCCATTGCAGCACTGCTGACTGCCCTCAGCGCTTTCTACGCCGCCACCCGCTTCGCCATCGACACCGATATCGACCGGCTGCTGGAATCCTATGAACCCTGGGCCAAGCGCGATGCCGAGATCAGCGCCGCCTTCCCGCAAAAGCGCCAGCTGATCCTGGCCGTGGTGCAGGCCCCGGTGCGCGAGCTGGCGGACGCCGCAGCCGACGCGCTGGCTGCCGACCTGAGGGCGCAGCCGCAGCGTTTCCGTACCGTTGCCCAGCCCGGCGGCGGCGATTACTTCGCCCATGCAGGACTGATGTTCCTGCCGACGCCTGAAGTCGCCAGCATCACCAGGCAGCTGCAGGAAGCCCGGCCGCTGATCTCGGCGCTGCAGCACGATCCCACGCTGCGCGGCCTGTCCGACACCCTATCCACCACCCTGGCCCTGCCGCTGCAAACCGGACAGGTGAAACTGGAGGACATGGCCGGCCTGTTCAAGCGCAGCGCGGCCGTGATCGAAGCCACGGTGGCGGGCAAGCCGGCCGCCCTGTCGTGGATGGACCAGGAGCAGCCTGCGCCGAATGCCGCTGCGGGGCCGGCCAGCAGCTTCGTGGCCGTGACGCCGGTACTGGACTTCGGCAACCTCGCCGCCGGCGGCGACGCCAGTGAACAGATCCGCGCCAGCGCCGCGCGCCTGAAGCTGGGCGAGCGTTTCCACGCAGCCGTCCGGCTGACCGGCCCGCAGCCGCTGGCCGACGAGGAATTCGAGTCCGTGGCCGAAGGCGCGCTGCTGAACGGCGTGCTGACGCTGGTGCTGGTGATCTTCATCCTGTGGCTGGCCCTGCGCTCGGCCAGGCTGATCGTGGCCGTTCTGGTCAGCCTGATCGCCGGCCTGATCGTCACCGCTGCGCTCGGACTGCTGATGGTCGGCGCGCTGAACATGATTTCGGTCGCCTTTGCCGTGCTGTTCATCGGCCTGGGCGGCGACTTCGGCATCCAGTTCGGGGTGCGCTACCGCGCCGAGCGCCACGCCCATTCCGACCTGCAGCTGGCACTGGAGCGCAGCGCGGCCGTGGCCGGCGCGCCGCTGGCTTTGGCTGCCGCCGCCACCGCCGTCGCTTTCTTCTGCTTCCTGCCGACCGACTACCGCGGCGTGGCCGAACTGGGATTGATTGCCGGCGTTGGCATGCTGGTGGCCTTTAGCGCCACCCTCACGCTGCTGCCGGCCCTGATCGCGCTGCTGCACCCGCCGGGCGAAGCGCACATGCCGTCCGCCCGCTGGCTGGCGCCGGCCGACCATTTCTTCGAGCGCCACCGCAACGGCGTACTGATTGCCACCACCCTCGTCATCCTGGCCGGCCTGCCGCTGCTGCCGCAGTTGCGTTTCGATTTCGATCCGCTGAACCTGAAGGATCCGCATGCGGAATCCATGTCCACGCTGCGCGCCCTGGCCGACGCGCCGGAGGCCGGCACGGAAGACGTGAATGTGCTCGCCCCTTCGCTGGAGGAAGCCGGCCGCATCGCGCAGCGCCTGGCGCAGCTGCCTGAAGTCGAACGCACGCTTACGCTGAACAGCCTGGTGCCAGAACAGCAGGAGGCCAAGCTGCCGCTGATCGCCGCCGCTGCCGGCGCGTTGCTGCCGCTGCTGGAACAGCCGCCTTCGGCCCCCGCCAGCGACGCGCTGCGCGTAGCCGCCCTGCGCCGCCTGGCCGTGCAGCTGGAGCAGGCCGCCGAAGACCATCCGGAAACCGGTGCGCCGCCTGCAATGCGCCTCGCCAGGGCGGTGCAGACGCTGGCTACCGGCACACCCGCCCAGCGCGACCGCGCCGAACGTGCGATTGCCCTGCCGCTGCAACTGGCGCTGGCCCGGCTGAAGCTGGCCCTGCAGGCGACCCCGGTCAGCATGCGCGACGTGCCGCCTGCATTGTCCAGCGACTGGATCACGGCCGATGGCCGCGCCCTGGTGGCCATTACGCCCAAGCTGCCGCCGCCCGGCAACGCGCAGCGTCCGGCAACGCTGGAACATTTCATGGACGCGGTGCTGCACGCAGAGCCGCGCGCCGCCGGCGGGCCGATCTCGGTCCGCGGTTCGGCCAACACCATCATGAGCGCCTTCGCCCAGGCCGCCGGCTGGGCCGTGCTGTCCATCACCATCCTGCTGTGGATCACGCTGAGGAAATTCGGCGACGTGCTGCGCACCCTGCTGCCGCTGCTGGTCTCCACCCTCGTCACGCTGGAAGTCTGCGTGCTGATCGACCTGCCGATGAACTTTGCCAATGTGATCGCGCTGCCGCTGCTGCTCGGCGTTGGCGTGGCCTTCAAGATTTATTACGTGATGGCCTGGCGTGCCGGGCAGACCCATTTGCTGCAATCGAGCCTGACCCACGCGGTGCTGTTCAGTGCCGCCACTACCGCTGCCGCTTTCGGCAGCCTGAGCTTTTCGCACCATCCCGGCACGGCCAGCATGGGCCAGCTGCTGGCACTGGCGCTGGCCTGTACCCTGGTCGGCGCAGTTTTCTTCCAGCCCATCCTGCTCGGACGTCCGCGCGAAACTGCGCAGGAGCCGCAGCCTTCCGGCGCGGACAATCCACACCGCCACCTCAGAAAATAGCCCCATGAAGCCATCCACCACCTGCTCTGCCCTTCTGCTTTGCACCGCACTGGCCGGCTGCGCCACCGGACCGGCCGCCACACCCGGCGATCCGCTGGAACCGTTCAACCGCAGCATGTTCAACTTCAACGACAAGCTGGACCAGTATGTGGCCAAGCCGGTGGCGCAGGGCTATGAAGCGATCACGCCGTCGTTCGTGCGTACCGGGGTGACCAATTTCTTCAGCAACCTGGGCGACGTCGGCAATACCGTCAACAATCTGCTGCAGGGCAAGGTGGCGGACGGCATGGAGAGCCTGATGCGGGTGGCGATGAACACGGTGTTCGGCCTGGTTGGGGTGCTGGATATCGCCACGCCGGCCGGCATTCCCAAGCACTCGCAGGACTTCGGCCTCACGCTCGGCAACTGGGGCATGCCCTCCGGGCCGTACCTGGTGTTGCCGCTGTTTGGCCCCAGCACTGTCCGCGACGGTTCGGCCATGGCGGTGGACTACCGCCTCGATCCGATGACCTATGTGGATTCGGATACCCGCACGCCGCTGCGCGTGCTGAATATCGTGAACACGCGCGCCAATCTGCTGAACGCCAGCACCCTGCTGGAGGAAGCGGCGCTCGACAAATATACCTTCGTGCGCGATGCGTGGACGCAGCAGCGGCGGAACAAGATCAACGAGGGTAAGGAAGGCGATCTGCCCAAGTATGAGGAATAGTTGCTAGCGCCCGAAGCGCACGCCAAGTTCCTGGCGTGCCAGGCGCAAGGCGCTACGCGCTTTTGCGGCGTCGCTGCCGAGGCGCAGCAGCGCAGGTAGCTGCCCCGGGTGAAGCAGCAGCTCGCGCAGCAGCGGCGCCAGCGCCACGCTGCCGTCAGCGCCGAAGCCGGCCAGCGCAGCCGGCGCGACTTGCTGTCCGGCTGGATCCACGATCACGCGGCAGGCGGCAAAGGGAACGCCGGCCTGTTGCGCCAGACGCGCGCCGATATGCGATTCCATGTCCGCCGCCAGCGCGCCGCTTGCGGCGTGCAGTGCTGCCTTGTCCCTGATGCCCGCCACGGGGGCATCGACGCCGGCCAGCAGGCCGGCCGCCGCCTGCGGCAGCATCGCGTGCAGGGCGGTAGTCCAGGTGGGATCGGTCGGCAGCGCGCCATCCGAAGCGCCGCCGCCCGCAATGCCGTGGCCGATGACGATCGCGCCGGGCAGCAGCCCTGGCGCCAGCCCGCCGGCCATGCCAAAGCTGATCAGGCCGGCGCAGGGACGCCGCAAGCGCCCGGCAAGCGCAAGCGCCAGCGCCTCGCCGCGCAAGCCAAAGATGACCTCAGCGCCGCCGGCAATGCGCGCTTCCAGCGCCATGCCGGTCAGCACTACCACCGGGGCAGCGCTCACATGCCCCACCGCACCAGCGGCGCTCCGCCATGGCGCAGGTTGTTGTAGCGGGCCAGCGCCCACAGCAGGAAATACTGTGCGTAACCGTGATAGCGCAGATAGAACACGCGCGGGAAGCCCACGGCGGTGAAATGTTCCTCGACCCAGGTACCATCTTCTTCCTGCGTCGCCACCAGATAGGCAATCCCGCGCGCCACCGCGTCGTTGTCGATCTCGCCCGCCGCCATCAATCCCAGCAAGGCCCAGGCCGTCTGCGACGGGGTGCTGGGCGACGGTTCATGTTCCTGGTAGCCGATGCGGTAGCTGTTGCCCGCCTCGCCCCAGCCGCCGTCCGGATTCTGGATGCTGAGCAGCCAGTTCGTGGCGCGGCTCATGGCCGGATGGTCGGGCTCCAGCCCCGCGGCGTGCAGCGCGCACAGCGAGCTCCAGGTGCCGTAGATATAGTTGGTGCCCCAGCGTCCGAACCAGCTGCCGTTCGGTTCCTGTTCGTCCAGCAGGTAGCGCAGCGCCAGCTGTGCCGAGGGGTCGGCCATGCCGCCTTCCAGCTGCGCCAGGAAGGACAGACATCGCGCCGACACGTCCGCCGTGGGCGGGTCGAGCAGCGCGCCATGGTCGGCGAACGGAATGTTGTTCAGGTAGGTGTGGGTATTCTCCGGCTCGAAGGCGCCCCAGCCGCCATTGGAACTCTGCATGCCGATCAGCCATTCGCGCGCCCGTGCAATGGCCTCCCCGGTCGGCACCACGCCGGAGCCGCCATCCGGCACATGCTCGCCCAGCGTCTGCCCGAAGCGGTGCAAGGCCATCGCCACCACGGCCGTATCGTCCACGTCGGGATAATGCGGATTCTCGTACTGGAAAGCCCAGCCGCCGGGACGCAATCCCGGCCGCCGCACCACCCAGTCGCCGTGATGGTCCAGCACCTGCAGCCGGCGCAGCCATTGCAGGCCGCGCGCCGCAGCAGCCGAGGCGCGCGGCGTTGCCACTTCCAGCAGCGCGTGGCAGGCCAGCGAGGTATCCCAGATGGGCGACAGGCAGGGCTGGCAATACGCTTCCTTCTCCTTCACCACCAGCAGGCGGTCGATGGCGGAACGCGCCTGCGCCGCCTGGGGATCGGTGCGTGGCACACCCAGCGCATCGAACATTAAAACCGCGTTAACCATGGCCGGAAAAATCGCGCCCAGCCCATGCTCGCCATTCACGCGTTCGCGCACGAAGCGTTCCGCCTGGTTCAGCGCCCGCTGGCGCACCCAGCGCGGAATCAGCGCCTCGCCCAGCCGCGCCACGCCGTCGGCGACGCGGAACACCGTGTACCACAGCTTGTGCTGGTGCGGCGCGCACGGCGGCAGGCCGATCTTGCGCGGCGGCGTGCGGAACAGCTCGTCGATATTCACGCCGCGCGGATTGCGCGCGCGCGGACGCAGGCTGTTCAGCACCAGCAGCGGCACCAGCACGGTGCGCGTCCAGTACGACACTTTCGAAAGATGGAACGGCGCCCACAGCGGCAGCAGCATGAGTTCCACCGGCATCATCGGAATACTGCGCCACGGCAAGATTCCATACAGGGCCAGCAAGGTGCGCGTGAACACGTTCGCAGCGCCGGCGCCGCCCATGGCAAGGATGCACTTGCGGGCCCGCTGCATATGTTCCGCCTCGGGCGCATCGCCCATCATCTTCAGGGCGAAATAGGCTTTCACGGTAGCGCTGACATCCGCTTCGCCGTGCGTGAACAGGGGCCAGCCGCCCTCCGCGTTCTGCAGGCGGCGCAGGTAGCGGCCGATGCGTTCCTCCAGCTGCAGGTTGGGTGCTTCGCCAAGATAATGCACGAGCAGGACATACTCGGCGGAGATGGTGGAATCCGCTTCCAGCTCATACAGCCAGTGTCCGTCGTCGCGCTGACGGGACAGAACGGCATCGAGTGCCTGCTCAAGAGCCGCCTCCGCGTCGCGTGCAGCGGCCTGCGTCGGTGCTTGTCGTAACTGGGCCATATTCACCTTAGTCAAGGTTGATACGATGAGGCCAAAAACGATGCCGGAAAGCTTTATCTGCTCGGCAAATTATAGCAATCTGGGTAAGGCCTGCAATATCTGCTAGCCACTATTTCATGACCTGGCAGGAGATCTCCTACAACGCACCGTTGCCCGCGCCGATAGCGGCAGCGGACTAGGCTCCGTATGCTCGATTCTCCACTTCCCGCAGGAGATACCGCCATGCTTGCCCTGACCTATCACGGCGCCCACGATGTGCGCGTCGAGAAAGTAACCGATCCAGTGATCATCGACCCGGAGGACGTGATCCTCAGGATAACAGCAACCGCAATTTGCGGCTCGGACCTGCATATTTACCGCGGCAAGATCCCGTCCATGAAAGATGGCGATATCCTCGGCCATGAGTTCATGGGCGAAGTGGTGGAGGCCGGTCCGGCTGTTGCCAGGCTGCAAAAGGGCGACCGCGTGGTCGTGCCGTTCGTGATTTCCTGCGGCCGCTGTTTCTTCTGCGAGCGCCAGCTGTTTGCCGCCTGCGAGGACACCAATACCGGCCGCGGCGCCATCATGAACAAGAAGTCGCTGCGTCCCGGCGCGGCGCTGTTCGGCTACAGCCACCTGTACGGCGGCATCGCCGGCGGCCAGGCCGAGTATGTGCGCGTGCCGAAAGCCAACTCCGGTCCGATCAAAATTCCCGACGGTCTGCGCGACGAGCAGGTGCTCTTCCTCAGCGATATCCTGCCGACCGGCTACCAGGCCCTGCTCTACAGCGGCGTGGAAGCGGGCGGCACGCTGACCATTTACGGCGCCGGCCCGGTCGGACTGATGGCCGCGGCGTGTGCCCGCATGAAAGGTATCGAGCGCATCTTCATGGTCGATCACCATCCCTACCGCCTGGCCTTTGCCCAGGCCACCTATGGCGTTATTCCCGTCAACTTCGATGAAGTGGACGCCGCAGAATTCATCCTGGAGCAGACCGCAGGCCGTGGCGTGGACGGCGTGATCGACGCGGTCGGTTTCGAGGCCAAGGGCAGCGCGCTGGAAACTGCGCTCACCGCCGTCAAGCTGGAAGGCTCCAGCGGCGCCGCTATCCGCCAATGCATCGCGGCGGTGCGCCGTGGCGGGGCGATTGCGGTGCCGGGCGTGTATGCAGGCTTCATTCATGGCTTCCTGTTCGGTGACATGTTCGAAAAAGGCTTGCGCGTGCAGGGCGGCCAGACCCACGTGCAGAAATACCTGCCCGAGCTGCTGGACCACATTGCCAACGGACGCCTGGCCCCGGAAGCCATCATCTCGCACCGCATGAAGATCAGCGAAGCCGCACGCGGCTACAAGATGTTCAACGAGAAGGAAGACGATTGCCGCAAAGTGGTTCTGACGCCCGGCTAGATCCGCACCAGCTGCAGAACAAATGTATTCCCTGCGGTGTTAAATGCATGTTAATTTACTCTGCTTTACAGAGTGCTCTGCGGGAATACGCATGTCACATGACCTCAGCATCACCAACGCGCAGGCGGAAGCCCGCGCGGCACTGGCCCAGATCGAAGCGCTGACCCGGCGTCCAGATCTGGGGCGCGGCCTGGATGGCTGTGGGCACGCCGCACTGGCCGTGCTTCCGCACGCACCGATCCGCGCCTGCAGCGGGCAATGCTGACCGTGGCCCTGTTTGGCGTGCTGGCGACCTTCCTGCTTGCTCCCAAGCCGCGCGCGATCGCACTGTTCTGGACCTGCCTGCCCATGTGCTGCTACATGATCGGCGGGCTGTGGGCGGGCAGGCGCTGAATCATCCTGGGCGCAGCCGTATGCGCCGTGAGCATTCCCGCAGCAGTCTTCCTCGGCGCCAGCTACCACCTGGTGATGGCCATGGCGGCCGGTGGACTGCTGCTGGGCGGTTCCTGGCTGCGCCATGCGGGAGCCAGCCGTGCTGGATGAGGTGATTCACAGAGCACACGCCTGCGCATCATGACCGTGCTGAATGTGCTCAAGCGCGACGAATGGATGGAGTTCGTCCGCCTGAAAGCGCTGCTTGAAGTCAGCGACGGCAACCTCGGCTCGCACCTGGAGACGCTGCAACGCGCAGCCTATGTGGAAATCGAAAAACTGATCGTCGGCCGCAAGCCGCAAACCCGCATCCGTCCCACTTCCGCTGGCCGCAATGCTTACCGCCAGCATGTCAACGCCCTGAAAGCCCTTCTCGAACTTTAGGAGCTCCACCATGGACATCACGCTCGGCGGTATACATCTGACAGCCATCATTGCCGGCTACTACGTGATGGCCGGTGGACTCGTCAACGGAATTTTTGCGCATTTCCCTGCGCTGCATGAGGAATACGGCTGGCGTGCTTTTGCCCACGGTAGTGTGCTGGTCTTCTCCCTGATGATGATTGTCTGCTTCCGGCGCCGCACGGTGCGGCTTGCGCTGCTGCTATTGCCTGCTGCAGCTGCTGCCACTGCTGCTTCGGCGGCTTCTGCGGCCAGCCTGGATGTCGATGTGCGCGGGGCGGCGGCGGGAAAGGGGACTGTGCATATCGCGCTGTATGACAGCAAGGAGACGTTCCTGAAGAAGCCGGCCCATACCATCACCGTGCAGCCGGGCGAGCATGCACGCTTCGATGGCCTGGCGCCGGGACGCTATGCGCTCTCGCTGTACCAGGATGAAAACGGCAATGGAAGCCTGGACCGCAAGATGTTCGGCATGCCGGCCGAACCCTATGGCTTCGGCAACGACGCCAAGGGCAGCTTCGGGCCGCCGAGCTTCGATGCGGCCAGCGTGGAACTGAGCGCCAGCGGAACGCAGACGGTCGTCAACCTGAAACGCTAGGACTTCCTAGAACAGATTGCCCTGGGCGGTAGTCAGGCCGGCGAAGCTGTCGTTCAGGGGCAACAGGATGGAGTCGGCAATGGGCTCCAGCTGCTTGCTCAGGTAATGCTCGTAGTCGATGCCCGAGCGCTGCACTTCCAGCGGTTCGGGACCGTTCTTCGTCATCACATAGCTGATCCAGCCGCCGTTCTGGTAGCGCAGCGGACGTTTCATCGCAGCGTTGTACTCGTCGGCGATGCGCGCCGCGCGCACCTGCGGCGGCACGTTGACCTGGTACTCATCCAGGCGCTGGCGCAGGCGCTTGCGGTACACCAGCAGTTCGTCCATTTCACCCGACAAGGTCTTGCGCGCATAGTCGCGTACATACTCCTGATACGGCTCGCCGTTGAAGATGCGCGTGAACAGGCCCTGCTGGAATTGCTGCGCCAATGCGGTCCAGTCGCTGCGCGCCACTTCCAGGCCGCGATAGATCATTTCCCCGTCGCCCGTCATGCCGGCATAGCGCTTCTTGCTGCCCATGTCCGTGCCGCGGATGGTGGGCATGAAGAAGCGCTGGTAGTTGGTGTCGAACTCGATTTCCAGGTGGCTTTCCAGCCCCAGTTCATCGCGCAGATGAGTAGTCCACCAGTGATTGATCTTGTCCACCAGGCGGCGCGCCACCGCCATCGCTTCCTCGTTGCCGTGCCGGCGCCGCAGCCAGATGAAGATGGAGTCGGTATCGCCGTAGATTACGTCGTAGCCCTCCTCTTCCACCAGCTCCACGGTGCGCTTGATCATGGCGTGTCCGCGCAGCGTGACGGAAGAAATCAGCTTGGGATGGTAGAAGCGGCACTCGGTCGAGCCCAGCACGCCGACAAAGGAATTCATCAGCAGCTTCAGCGCCTGCGACAGCGCTTCGTTCCTCTCGCGCTTGGCCGCATCGCGTCCCTGCCACAGCTGGGTGGTGATCAGAGGGAGGCAGTGGCGTTCGCGTGAAAACACCGCCCCCCGCATGCCGGGCACGGTGCCGGACTTGTCCTCCGTCTCTTCGCCCACCACCATGCCGACCGGATCGACCAGGAAGGTGCGGATGATGGACGGATACAGGCTCTTGTAGTCCAGCACCACCACCGAGTCGTACAGGCCCGGTTTCGAATCCAGCACGAAGCCGCCCGGCGATGCCTGCGGCGCCACCTCGCCCACGTTGGGCGCCACGAAGCCTTCGCGGTGCATGCGCGGCAGATAGTGGTGGCTGAAAGCGGCAATCGAACCACCCATGCGGTCCGGCTCCAGCCCCGTTACGTGGGCGCGCTCCAGGATGAAGGCCATCAGCTTGGCCTTCTCGAAGATGCGCGTCACCAGTTCGCAGTCCTTCAGGTTGTAGTAGGCCAGGGCCGGCTTGTCCTCATGGAAGCGGCGTTCGATTTCGGCCATCTTGCCGTAGGCGTCGCCGATGTCCTTGCCCTCGCCCAGCATCGCCTGCGACACGTTCTCCAGGCTGAAGGACGGGAAGGTCCACGAAGCGGCGCGCAGGGCTTCGATGCCGTCGATCACGATGCGGCCCGGCACGGAGGCAAACATATAGTTGTCGCGCGCGCCGTGCTGGCGCCAGTCGATGGTGCGCGCTTCGCGGCCCAGCTGCAGCGGTACCTTGTACTTGTCCGCACTCTTCTGCAAGGCGCGCAGGTCGAACTGCACCACGCTCCAGCCGATGATCACGTCCGGATCGTGTTCGCGGAACCAGGCGTTCAGCTTTTCCAGCAGCTGGCGCGGCGTGGCACAGTATTCGAGAGCGAAGTCCTGCTGCGGCGCATCGGAGGGCGCTTCGCCCAGCATATACACCTGGCGCCGGCCGCAGCCCTCCAGCGCAATCGAGTACAGGTCTTCGAAGGCGCTGGTCTCGATATCCAGCGACACCATCTTCAGCTGCGGGCGGTAGTGCGGCGCAGGCTTCAGGCGTTCGCCGTCGATCTCCACGCCGGCCGTGATGAAGCGCTCCATCAGGAAGCGCTCCGGCGGACGGATATCCGCCTCCAGCAGGTGGATGCCGCGCTCGCGCAGTTTCTTGTCCAGCGCCAGCAGCGGCTTGTAATGGGTGGAGTACACGCCCACCACCGGCTCGTGGCCGAATGTCTTCAGCGGTAGCTCGCGCAGGTCGATGCCGCGCATGTCCTCCAGCTGCGTTTCGATGGCGCTGCGCAGGCTGGCTTCAGCAAAGGCCACCGAGGGCTGGGAGGCAAGCGTGATCTTGCGCGGACCTTCGTCCGTGGCAAGCCAGAACTCGATTTCGGTGCCGTCGCGGGTGTCGCGCCAGTGGCGCGTTAGAATAAAACCGTACATGGCAAAATTATACTGTACGTAAATACAGCATGCAGGCCATGATATAGTGCGCGCACTTTCATTTTTGCTATCTGGCCATGAACGACCGCGTGTTCCCCATCCGCCGTTACGACAAGCCCGCCGGGGGCCTTGGCTCCCTGCGTGGTACGGCCAGGGCGCTGCAGGAGCACGGACCCTTTCCCGCCATTCCCACGCTGACCAGGCTGAATCAGCCGCAGGGCATCGACTGCCCCGGCTGCGCCTATCCGGATACTCCCGGCGGCAAGACGGTGGACTTCTGCGAACAGGGCGCCTGGGCGGTGGCCAACGAAGCGACCAGGCGCCGCGCCCCCCCGGAATTCCTGGCCGGGCACACGCTGACCGCGCTGCGCGAACGCGAGGAGCATGAACTGGAAGGCTTCGGCCGCCTGACCGCGCCGATGCGCTACGACGCGGACAGCGATACCTACCGCGAAATCAGCTGGGAAGAAGCCTTCACGCTGGCCGGCAATGCACTGCGCGCACTCGATCATCCCGACCGCGCCGTGTTCTATGCCTCGGGGCGCAGCAGCAACGAAGCCGCCTTTCCCTACCAGCTGTTCGCGCGCGCCTACGGCACCAACAATATGCCGGATTCGTCCAACTACTGCCACGAGTCCTCGGGCGACGCGCTGAAAATGTCGCTGGGCGTGGGCAAGGCCACCACCACGCGCGAAGACTTCGAACATGCCGAAGCGGTGTTCATCTTCGGCCAGAATCCGGGCACCAACCACCCGCGCATGCTGGGCGACCTGCGCGAAGCCAAGCGGCGCGGCTGCAGGATCGTGGTGTTCAATACGATGCAGGAACGCGGCCTGCAGGAATTCGCCGATCCGCAGTCGGCTACCGAAACCCTGACCGGGCGCGGCACCCGGCTGGCGGACGCCTACTACCAGGTACGTATCGGCGGCGATTTTGCCGCGCTGCTGGGCATGGCCAAGGCAGTGCTCGCGCTGGATGAGGCCAGCATGCAGGCGGGCGGACCACCGGCCGGCGTGCTTGACCGCGCGTTCATTGCCGAACATACCGACGGCTTCGAGGCCTTCGCCGCCCAGGCAGCGGCGCATGACTGGCCGCAGCTGGAACAGGCCAGCGGCCTGACGCGCACGCAGATGGAAGAAGCGGCGCAGATCTACGCGGCCTCCGGCGCCACCATCGCCACCTGGTGCATGGGCCTGACCCAGCACGAATACGCCATCGAAACCCTGCAGACGCTGGTCAACCTGATGCTCCTGCGCGGTAATGTCGGCCGTCCCGGCGCCGGCCTGATGCCGGTGCGCGGCCACTCCAATGTGCAGGGCGACCGCACGGTCGGCATCACCAGCCGCCCGAAACAGGAATGGCTGAACGGCCTGCGCGACGTATTCGGTTTCGAGCCGCCGTCCAGGCATGGGCTGGACGCCATCGGCGCCATCAACGGCCTGCTGACCGGCGAGGTGCGCGCCTTCGTCGCCCTCGGCGGCAATTTCGCCGTGGCCGGGCCGGACAGCCCGCGCGTGCTGGACGCGCTGCGCCGCACCGAACTCACGGTGTACATCGCCACCAAGCTGAATCGCACCCATCTTTCGCCCGGCCGCATCGGCCTGCTGCTGCCCTGCCTGGGCCGCACGGAGCTGGACATGCAGCCCGGCGGCGCGCAATTCGTCAGCGTGGAGGACACGGCCAGCATGGTGCACGCTTCCACCGGCCGCAACACGCCCGCCAGCACGCTGCTGCGCTCCGAGCCTTTCATCGTGACCGAACTGGCGCGCCATACCCTGCCCGCTTCCAGCATCGACTGGCGCGGCATGGGCAGCGACTACGACATCACGCGCGGCTATATTGAACGGGTGGCTGCCTATGCGGTGGAAGGCTTCGAGGCCTATAACGCAAGAATCCGCGAACGCCAGGGCTTCCGCCTGCCCAATTCCGCCGGCCTGCGCGTGTGGCACACCGCCAGCGGCAAGGCGCGCTTCAGCGCCCATGCGCTGCCGCGGGACACCATCATGTCGCGCGCCCGCGCCGAGCATGGCGACCGGGTGCTGTGCCTGGCCACCGTGCGCGCCCACCGCCAGTACAACACCACCGTGTATCACGACCCCAAAGGCGAGGTCGATCGCTACCGCGGCGTGCACAGCACGCGCAAGGTGCTGTTCCTCGGTCCATCCACCCTGGCCCGCCTCGGCCTGCGCGACGGCGATACCGTGACCGTGCGCGCCGTGGCGCCGGACGGCATCCGGCGCGAACTGTCCGGCTACCGCCTGGCCGAGCGCCCCATGCCCGACGGCGACGTGGTCGGCTACTTCCCTGAACTGACGCCGCTGCTGTCGCCGGCACTGGTGGCGCGCGGCTCGAATACACCGGCTTTCAAGGAGATTCCCATACTCTTGGTTACAGAATCCGAATCGTGCAATAAGATAAAGAAATAGATGTTAGACTGCCTCTCCAAAATGTAAAACTGTCAACTAGGGGAAGTGACATGAGTCAGGCGACCACGGGCCATCTGGCCAGGATTTTTGGCGACAACCAGGATGCATTGCTGGAGGGCTGGCTGAGCGGCATGCTGTCGCGCATGGTCCGGCGCGACAAGAACGCGGAGGCGGAACTGCGCCAGCAGGCGGCGCGCTTCATTCCCCTGCTGATCAAGGCGCTGGACAAGGGCCAGACCTATGACATCGACCAGCCATCCTGGGCCGAGCTGCGCCACCTGCTGGGCGACATCTCCGCCGCCCGCGTGCGCCAGGGCTTCTCGCCGACCGAAACCGCAACCTTCGTCTTCGCGCTGAAGGAACCCTTGTTTGCCCTGCTGCGCAGCGCGCTGGCCGACAAGCCGGAAGCGCTGGCTGCCGAGCTGGTGGAAACCGGCACGCTGTTCGACCGCCTGGGGCTGTTTACCGTCGAGGAATACCAGAAGGGCCGCGAGGCCGTCATCCTGCGCCAGCAGCAGGAAATGCTGGAGCTGTCCACGCCCGTGGTCCAGCTGTGGAAGGATGTGCTGGCCCTGCCGCTGATCGGCACCCTGGACAGCGCGCGCACCCAGGTGGTGATGGAAAGCCTGCTGCAGAAGATCATCGACACCGGCGCCTCCATCGCCATCATCGACATCACCGGCGTGCCGACCGTGGATACCCTGGTCGCGCAGCACCTGCTGAAGACCGTTGCCGCGGCCCGCCTGATGGGCGCCGACTGCATCATCAGCGGCATCCGTCCGCAGATTGCGCAGACCATCGTGCACCTGGGCGTCAACCTGGAAGACGTGATCACCAAGGCCTCCCTGGCCGACGCCTTCCTGGTGGCCCTGAAACGCGTGGGCGCCAGCGTCAGCTATCAGCACGCAGCCTGAGGCCGGCATGGAACGCATCCCCATTCTCAAGATGGGCAACCTGCTGCTGGTCACGATCCAGGTGGACATGCATGACCGCCTGGCGATGACGCTGCAGGACGACCTCACCGCCCGCATCGTGAAGGATCACGCGCGCGGCGTGCTGATCGACATCTCGGCGCTCGATATCGTCGATTCCTTCATCGGCCGCATGATCAGCAATACCGCCGCCATGGCGCGCATCCTCGATGCGCGCACGGTGTTGGTCGGCATGCAGCCGGCCGTCGCCATCACGCTGGTGGAACTGGGCCTCACGCTGCATGGCGTGCAAACGGCGCTGAACGTCGAAAAAGGCGTGCAGCTGCTGCAGCGCAGCCTGGACTGAAGGACCGATCGTGAACCATAACGACGTCGAAGCAGTTGTGATGCAGATCCGCTCCGACGAGGACGTAGTGCGCCTGCGCCAGGCCGTGCGCGAACAGATGATCGCCGTCGGCTTCAGCCTGATCGACCAGACCAAGATGATTACCGCCGCCAGCGAACTGGCGCGCAACACGCTGCGCTACGGCGGCGGCGGCGAAGCGCACCTGATGAAGGTGGATAACGGCCGGCGCGGCCTGCACCTGGCCTTCATCGACCATGGCCCCGGCATTGCCGACATCGGCCAGGCCCTGACCGATGGCTTCACCACCGGCGGCGGCATGGGCCTTGGCCTGTCCGGCGCCAAGCGCCTGTCCGACGAATTCGATATCAGCTCAGCGCCCGGCGAGGGCACGACCGTGAAGATCACCAAATGGAAACCGTTTTAGGCGTAGCAGGAAAGCAGTCCACCCACGCCGTAGCCGACGCGAGCCAGGTGGCGTCCGTGCGCCGTGCGGCGGGCGACCTGTGCGCACAGCTGGGCTTCGATGAAACCGGCGTGGGCGAAGTGGCGCTGCTGGTCACCGAAGCGGCCACCAATATCCTGAAACATGCCGGACATGGCGAAATCCTGCTGCGCATCGCCGGCGGCGGCATCGAGATCCTGGCGCTGGACCAGGGACCGGGCATGTCGAATTTCGGCGCCAGCGCCGTTGACGGCGCCAGCACCGCCGGCAGCTATGGCGTGGGCCTGGGCGCCATGCGCCGCCTGGCTTCGCTGTTCGACGTGTACAGCGCGCCGGGCAAGGGCACGGCCATCGTGATGGCCTACTGGCCGCGCAACGTGCAGCACGCTCCCGGCAGCATGCTGCACGGCGTGGTCTGCCTGCCGCTGCCGGGCGAAACGGCCTGCGGCGACAGCTGGTCGCTGGCGTGGAACGCCACCAGCGCCACCGCCCTGCTGGCCGATGGCCTGGGCCACGGTCCGGAGGCGGCGCAGGCGTCCGAGCAGGCGGCGCAGGTGGCAATGCAGCGGCCCACGCTGCCGGCCGGCGCCCTGCTGCAGGATATCCACGGCGCGCTGCGCGCCACGCGCGGCGCGGCCGTCGCCGTCGCCTGTTTCGACATGCTGGCCGAACGGCTGCAGTTTGCCGGCATCGGCAACATCTCGGCCCACCTGTTCCAGGCCGACCAGCAGCGGCGTCAGCTGGTGTCGCACAACGGCATCGTCGGCAGCAATATGCGCAAGGTGCAGGAATTCCCGGCCGGCTGGGATGCCGGCGCCACCCTGGTGCTGCATTCGGATGGCCTGACTTCGCGCTGGGACCTGAACGACTATCCCGGCCTGCTGCACTGCCACCCGGCCCTGCTGGCGGCCGTGCTGTACCGCGACTTCCGCCGCGGCCGCGACGACGTGAGCGTGCTGGTGCTGCGCGATGGCCAGGGGTGGCAGCCATGAGCCTGCGCATTCTCAGCCTCGGTGTGCATGCGGAGCTGGACGTGGTGGCTTCGCGCCAGCGTGCGCGCCAGATCGCCGCCCTGTGCGGTTTCGGCAGCCAGGAGCAGGTGCGGATCGCCACCGCCGTTTCCGAGCTGGCGCGCAATGTGTACAACTATGCGCGCGCCGGGCGGGTGGAGTTTGCGGTGGAGGGCGAGACCACGCCGCAGCTGCTGGTCATCACCATCACCGACCAGGGACCGGGCATTCCGCACCTGGAAGTGGTGCTGTCCGGGCGCTACCAGTCGGAAACCGGCATGGGCCTGGGCCTCATCGGCGCGCGGCGCCTGATGGACCAGTTCGATATCCGCACCGCACCCGGCGCCGGCACCACGATCGTGCTGAAAAAGCTGCTGCCGCGCGATGCGCCGCTGCTGACGCCGCCGATGGTGGGCGCCATGGGCGCACAGCTGACGGCGCTGCCGGCGGACGTGACGCTGTCCGAAATGCAGCAGCAGAACAAGGAACTGCTGGCCACGCTGGCCGAGCTGAACGCGCGCCAGGAGGAACTGCTGCAGCTGACGCGCGAGCTGGAAGACACCAACCGCGGCGTGGTGGCGCTGTACGCCGAGCTGGATGAAAAGGCCGACCACCTGCGCCGCGCCGACGAAATGAAGTCGCGCTTCCTGTCCAACATGAGCCACGAATTCCGCACGCCGCTCAGCTCCATCCGCGCCCTGTCGAAGCTGCTCATCGACCGCGTCGATGGCGAGCTCTCGCCGGAGCAGGAAAAGCAGGTGCAGTTCATCCTGAAGGGCGCCGAATCGCTGACCGAACTGGTGGACGACCTGCTGGACCTGGCCAAGATCGAGGCAGGCAAGGTGGAAATCCGCCCCATCAAGTTCGACGTGGCGGAGCTGTTCAGCGCCCTGCGCGGCATGCTGCGCCCGCTGCTGGCCGGTGCCCGCGTCGAGCTGATTTTCGAGGAACCGGCCGTGCCGCTGCAGATGTATTCGGACGAAGCCAAGCTGTCGCAGATCCTGCGCAACTTCATCTCGAATGCGCTGAAATTCACGGAAGCGGGCCATGTGCGCGTATCCGCCACGGCGGCCGGCGACAAGCTGTGCTTCGAGGTGGAGGACACCGGCATCGGCATCGCCGAGCAGTACCAGCAGATGATTTTCGAGGAATTCAGCCAGGTCGAGCACCGCCTGCAGCAGCGCGTGAAGGGCACCGGCCTGGGCCTGCCGCTGTGCCGCAAGCTGGCCAGCCTGCTGGGCGGCAGCGTGTCGCTGCGCAGCGAACCGGGTCATGGCTCGACGTTCAGCGTGACCCTGCCGCAGCAGTTCGTCGCGCGGCCCGATACGGAAGGCTTTGTCGAACGCGGCGCGGCCGACGGCAACGGCCTGCCGGTGCTGGTGATCGAAGACGACCGCTCCACCATGCTGCTGTACCGCAGCTTCCTGCGCAACACGCCGTTCCGCGCCGTGGCCGCGCGCAGCCTGTGGGAAGCGGAGCAGGCTTGGACTGCCGAAAAACCGGCCGCCGTCATCCTCGACCTGTACCTGCAGGGGGAAGACAGCTGGCGCTGGCTGAGCCAGATCAAGGCCAGCGAACAGCGCCGGGATGTGCCGGTGGTGATCGTGTCCGAAGTGTCGGACCGGCAAAAAGCCTTCTCCCTCGGCGCGGACGCCTATTTCAACAAGCCGGTACTGCGCGACGACCTGCTGCTGCAGCTCAAGGCGCTGTGCCATCTGACTTGAGACGATGCCATGTCCAGCCATGCCGATGAACTGATCCTGAACGTCGATGATACCGATGCGGCGCGCTACGCCAAGACCCGTATCCTGACCCGCGCCGGCTTCCGCGTCATCGAAGCGGCCAGCGGCGAAGAGGCGCTGGCGAAATCGGCCAGCGAGTGCCCGGTCCTGGTGCTGCTCGATACCAAGCTGCCGGACATCAGCGGTTTCGACGTGTGCCGCCACCTGAAGCAGAACCGCAGCACCGCCTACATCCTGGTGCTGCAGACCTCCGCCTCCTACGTGGCCACGCCGGACAAGGTGCGCGCCCTCGACTGCGGCGCCGACAACTACCTGTTCGAGCCGATCGAGCCGGAAGAGCTGGTGGCCAATGTGCGCGCCCTGCTGCGCCTGGGCCGCGTGGAACGCGAGCTGCGCGACGTGGACCGCCGCAAGGACGAATTCCTCGCCATCCTGGCGCACGAGCTGCGCAATCCGCTGGGGCCGATCCGCAATGCGGTGGAACTGCTGCGCATGACCGAACCCTCGCCTTCGCCGATGCAGGAACATGCGCGCCAGATCATCCTGCGCCAGACCGATCACATGGTGCGCCTGGTGGACGATCTGCTGGACGTGTCGCGCATCTCGCAGGGCAAGATTGCGCTGCGCCGCGCGCCGCTCGACCTGTGCGTGGTGGCGCGCGCCGCGGTGGAAACCAGCCTGCCGAATATCGAGACGCGCCAGCACGAGCTGTCGATGGACATGCCGGGCGGCCTGTGGCTGGACGGCGATGCGGTGCGCCTGACCCAGGTCATCGGCAACCTGCTGAACAACGCCGCCAAATTCACCCCGCCCGGCGGAAAAATCGACCTCGCCATCGCACGCGAAGACGGCATGGCGGTAGTGCGTGTGAAGGACAGCGGCATCGGCATCCCGCCGCAGCAGATCGGCCGCATCTTCGACCTGTTCACCCAGGCCGGCCACGCGCCGGACCGGGTGCAGGATGGCCTGGGCATCGGCCTGTCGCTGGTGCGCACGCTGGTGCAGCTGCACGGCGGCAGCGTGGCCGCCAGCAGCGACGGCGAAGGCAAGGGCAGCACCTTCGAAGTGCGCCTGCCGGCCGGCGACGTCTCGACCGGCGAAACGCAGAAGCAGGAAGCAGCCGGCGAAACTGTTGCGCACGCGCGCCGCATCCTGGTGGTGGACGACAATACCGACTCGGCCCACATCGTCGCCTCCCTGCTGCAGCTGGCCGGACACGAAACCCATGTCGCCCACAGCGCGCGCGAAGGCATCGAAGCGGCGCAGGCGCTGCGGCCGGACGTCGTCTTCCTCGACATCGGCCTGCCGGACATGCGCGGCGAGGAAGCGGCCACCCACATCCGCGCCCTGCCCGAGCTGCGCGGCACCGTGCTGATCGCCCTTACCGGCTACGGCCAGGACAAGGACCGCGCCACCGCCATCGCGGCCGGCTTCGACCAGCACCTGACCAAGCCGGTCACCTTCGAAACGCTGAACGAGACCATTGCCGGCCTGGCGCCGCGTTAAGGCGCGGCCCCCGCGGCCAAATGGGAGGCAGCCGGCGGCGCTCTGCTAGAATGCCCGTTCGCAAATTTCCCCCATCAGACCAATATATGCGACACCTCGTCCTTCCGCTGCTGGCAACCCTGCTGGCCGCTCCCGCTTTTGCCTATACGCCCGTTACCCTCGACCAGGCCATGTCCCACCCGGACTGGATCGGCACGCCCGTTGAAACCGCGTGGTGGAGCTGGGACGGCAAGCAGGTCTTCTACAAACAGAAACGCATCGGTTCGCCGCTGCGCGATACCTTCCAGGCCGGCGGCCAGCCGCGCCTGATCGGCGACGCGGAACTGGCCAACCAGGACAGCGCCACCGTCGTATATAACCGCGAGCGCAGCCGCGCCATCGTGCTGCGCAACGGCGACCTGTTCGAGCGCGACCTGAAAAGCGGCATCCTGACCCAGATCAGCCGCAACACCACGCCCGCCGCCGCGCCGCAGTATTCCGCCGACGGCCGCGCCGTGCAGTTCCGCATCGGCCACGACTGGTTCAGCTGGAACCGTGCCGACCGCCTGGTGTCGCCGGTGGCGATGCCGCGTGCGATGAAGGACCCGGCCGGCGCCGCCGACGAGGACTATCTGCGCAGCATGCAGCTGCGCCTGATCACCACCCTGAAGCGCCAGAAGGACGACCGCGAAGCGCTGCGCGAGCGCACCGAAGTGGAACGCCGCGCCGACGGCACGCGCGCCCCGTCGCCGTTCTACCTTGGCGACAAGATCACGCTGGACGCCAGCGCCCTGTCGCCGGATGGCCGCTGGCTGGTGGTTGCCGTCTCGCCGAAGAACAGCGACAACGGCCGGGTAGGCAAGATGCCGCGCTACGTGACCGAATCGGGCTACGAGGAATTCGACGACCAGCGCACCCGCGTCGGCCGCAACTACCCGCTGGCGCAAACGCTGAAGCTGATCGACCTGTCCAGCCACACGGTGCGCGACATCCCGCTGGATACCCTGCAGGACATCGCCAAAGACCCGCTGGCCGCCTTGCGCGAGGCGCAGAAGCAGCCGGCCCTGAAAGGCAACCGCCCGGTGCGCCTGGAGGAAGACGAAGGCGACGGCCTGGCCTGGACCGCCAACGGCAGCAAGCTGGCCGTGATGCTGCGCGCGGTGGACAACAAGGACCGCTGGATCGCCAGCGTCGATCTGCCGGAAGCGAAGCTGAAGCAGCTGCACCACCTGCACGACAAGGCCTGGATCAACAACAGCTACAACGAATTCGGCTGGCTGCCGGATAACAGCACGCTGTGGTTCCAGTCCGAGGAAACCGGCTACGCCCACCTGTACACCCTGGGCGCGGACGGCAAGCAGCGCGCGCTCACCGGCGGCAACTGGGAAGCCACCAATGTGCGCTGGAATGCCGACGGCTCCATGGCCTATGTGCTGTGCAACCGCAAGACGCCGGGCGAATACGAAGTCTGCTCGGTGAATGCCAAGGATGCCGCGGTGCGCGAAGTGACAGGCCTGGAAGGCGGCGTCGAGCAGTTCGCCCTGTCGCCGGACCAGCGCAAGCTGCTGGTGCACTACTCCAATGCCTACCTGCCGGCGCAGCTGGCGATCGTGCCCGCCGCCGGCGGCGCAGCGCAGAAGCTGACCGACACCCGCAGCGCCGAATTCAAGGCGCGCGAATGGGTGCAGCCGCAGTATGTGGCCGTGCCTTCCACGCACAATGCCGGCGCGCCAATCTGGGCCAAGCTGTATCGTCCGGCCAGGCTGGAAGAAGGTAAGAAATATCCGGTGGTGATGTTCGTACACGGCGCCGGCTACCTGCAGAACGTGAGCCATCGCTACCCGAACTACTTCCGCGAGCAGATGTTCCACAACCTGCTGGTGGAAAAAGGCTACATCGTGCTGGACATGGACTACCGCGCCTCGAAAGGCTATGGCCGCGACTGGCGTACCGCCATCTACCGCCAGATGGGCCATCCGGAACTGGATGACTACGTCGATGGCGCCAAGTGGCTGGCCGCGACCCAGCAGGGCGATATCGAGCGTGTCGGTATCTACGGCGGCAGCTACGGCGGCTTCATGACCTTCATGGCGCTGCTGCGCGAGCCGGACCTGTTCAAGGCCGGCGCCGCCCTGCGCCCGGTGACCGACTGGACCACCTACAACCACGGCTACACCTCCAACATCCTGAACACGCCGGACATCGATCCGGAAGCCTACAAGGTGTCCTCGCCGATCGAATATGCTGACAAGCTGAAAGGCCACCTGCTGATCGGCCACGGCATGGTCGATGACAATGTGTTCTACCAGGATTCGGTGCGCATGGCGCAGCGCCTGATCGAACTGAAGAAGGATCACTGGGAACTGGCTTCCTATCCGCTGGAGCGCCACGCCTATGTGCAGCCTGAAAGCTGGTACGACCAGTACCGCCGCATCTATCAGCTGTTCGAACGCACGCTGAAGGACAACGCGCCCCAGTAAGCGCGCGCTGTCCGAAGGACGCCGCCCAGCCAGCGGCGGCGTCCACAATGCCGCCCGCGCGGGCGGCCTCCCTCCCCCACTACGTCACTTGCGCGGATCGACCGGCGCGGCCTGCCGCTCCGGCCTGGCCAGCGGCAGCGGATGATCCGTTTCCACCTGCATCAGCGTGGTCGTGCCGACCTTGCCGCTGGCGTCCAGGAACTGCACGCCGCCCAGGTAGCGCTTGCCCTCCTTCAGTCCGGACCAGCTGACGTTCACGGTCGCCATCCTGTCCATGTACACCCGCGACGGCAGCATCACCTTCAGCGCTCCGCCCTCGTCGGCACGCGTGACGATGGCGGACGACAGCTTGAAGTCGATGCCTGACTTGTTGGCCGCCGCATGGCCGATGATGCACAGCTTGTAGCTGCCGGCCGCCGGCGACGCCAGCATGGCCGCCTCGTTCGAGCCTTCCGCCGCGCTGGCGGCCAGCATCTGGCCGCTCGGATCGAACAGCGCCATGTCCAGGTCGTCCTGGCCCGGCTTGCCCGTGTCGCGGTCGAACAGCTCGAAGCTGGCGGCCACCGTATCGGCCGGAATGCGCACCGTCTGCAGCAGCACGCCCGCACCGCCGGCCCTGCAGCTGGCCTGGATCTGCGCTGCCGAACCGGAGCTGTCGGCCGGCGCCTGTCCCACGCTCAGCGACTCGCGCGTGATTTCCTTCAGGCCGCCGGTGGCTGAACCCATGCGGCCGTTGAAGGCCGTCTGCACGGTCAGCAGGCGGCTGCCGCTGGCGTCCTCGCTGCGGATCGCACCCGGCGCCGTGACCTGGCGGCCGGTACGCGCCACTACCGGGCTACGCACCTTGTGCTTGCCATCGCTCCACAGCATGCTCCCCAGCTGCCACACGTTCTCGAAAGCCGAGGTGCGCGTCAGCAGCACGTTGAAGGACTTGCTCTCGCCCGGCGCCAGCGTCAGCGAAGCCGGCTGCAGTTCGGCGCGGAAACCGTGCACCTCGATCGTGCCCTTGTAGGTGGCCGCTGCATTGCCCACATTGGTCACGGTACGCGTGACGGTCGTGGTGCCGATCACATTGCCGACCGAGATCGACGGCAGGTTCAGGTTGTAGCCGGGGATGGTGCCTTCGCTGCACTGGTCGGCGAAGTTGGCGCCGCACAGATACTTCCTGAAGTCCGCCGCAGCGAGGTTGTACACCAGGCCCGGATCGGCGGCAGCGGTCGGATCGATGTGGCCGGCGCCCTGCGCAAACGGCAGCGTTCCTGCTTCCAGGCCTACCAGGCCGTCCGGCAGCGTGTCGTAGGCGGTGGTCATCAGGGCCGACTTGATGGCGGCCGGCGACCAGTCCGGATGGCGCTGTTTCAGCAGCGCCGCCACACCGGCCACGTGCGGGCTGGACATCGAGGTGCCGTCATACAGGTTCCACGCTGCCGGCGGCACGAAGCTGCCATTGACGATGTCCGTGCGCTGCTGCTCGGTCAGTCCCGGCGTGACGCCGGCCAGGATGGACACCCCGGGCGCCGTCATATCCGGCTTCAGCACGTTACCGTCGTACAGGTTCGGCCCGCGCGAAGAGAAGTTCGCCATGACCGGCGCCTCGCCCTTGGTGGTGGTCGCGAACCTGCTCATGCCCGCCATGGCGTTGCCGGCCTTTGCATACGCCGCGATGGCCGCACCGTCTTCCGCGTTCACGTGCACGGTCGGCACCGAATGGCCTTCCGCCACCAGGCCGCCGCCGTTGTCGATCATCACCATGCCCACCCCGCCCGCCTCCTTCACGGCCAGGCTCTTGTTGACACGGTCATTCCCGCCGCGCAGGCAGGTCACGATCTTGCCGGTGACCTTGGCCGGGTCCAGCACGGCCTTGCCCTGGTTGGCGGCTGCGCTGTAGCACAGCTGCACGCGTCCCGCATCGGCGTCCGCCAGGCCCGCATCCTCGGCGCGGATGATGGGCGTGCTGGCAGGCAGCGGCGTGATGTTCAGCGAAGCGCCCTCGTACACCGCCTTGTTGCCCAGCGTGACATCCGCCTTCTGGAAGCGGTTGTGGGTGGAGGCGCCAATCGTCGCCAGCCACGGACTGATATGGGCCACCGTGTTGGCGGGTCCCGCATTGCCGGCCGATGCCGCCACAAAGATGCCGGCATTGACAGCGTTCAGGAAAGCGCGGTCCACCGGATCGGCCGCCGTGGCGCCGCCGCTGATCGAATAGTTCAGCACATGCACGCCGTCCGCCACCGCCTGCTCCACGGCCTTGATGCTGTCGCCGGTCCAGCAGCTGGCGCTGCTCAGGGTCGGACTGTTGAAGTCCAGGTAGCTCCAGCACACCTTGTAGGCCGCGATGCGGGCCCGTGGCGCCATGCCGGACACCGTGCCGCCATAGGCGCCGTTGGTGTCAGCATCCACGCCGCGGTTGCCGGCCGCGGTGGTGGACGTGTGCGTGCCGTGGCCGCCGCTGCCTGCCAGGCCGCCGATGGAATCGCGCGGCGACTGGAACTCGCTCCAGGCCACCGGAATGCCCTCTTCCTCGATGGCGGCGCGGAAGCTGGCGTCGAAGTAGCGTGCGCCAATCAGCTTGTTGTTGCAATGGCCGACCGTGAAGCCCTCGCCCGTTTCGCATTTGCCCAACCAGCCGGACGGTGGTGCATTGTAGGCCAGCGTGCCGCTGCTGGCGAAGGTCGGCTTGCCGTTGCCGTCCACCCGGTCGGCATAGGACGGGTTCTCGGGCCAGACGCCGCCGTCGATGATGCCGACGATGATGTCTTCGCCCGCGTGTTCCGGACCACCGACCTGGCTCCACAGGCCGCCCGCCTTGTCCAGTCCGAGGAAGGTCGGCGTGAAGCTGGTCAGCAGCTTGCGCGGCTCGTCGGGCGCGACGTCGGACACGGCGCCGCTGGCCTTCAGGCGGCGCACCTCGTCGTCGGTCAGCATGGCGGCAAAGCCGTTCAGCACCAGCTTGTACTCGTGCAGGATCTGCGCACCGCTGACGATGGCCTGCACGCTGGCCTGGCGCTGTCCCAGGTAGTCGCTGTAGCGCTGCACGGGCTGGGCCTGCAGGTTCAGGCGCTGTCCGGCCGCAGGGCGCGTGGCGGTATAGCCATCCACGCCGCCGCTATACGCTGCCACCGGCGCATCGGCCAGCTGCACGATGTAGGGACGGCGCGTTTCCGCCGCCTGGCCGGCTGCCGCCAGCGCGCACAGTACGGAGAAGGCAAGCAGTCGCATTTTCATGGCTTCTCCTTGAATTTGCTGTTCTTGCGGCGGCGTGCGACGGTGCCCATGAACAGTACGCCCGTGCCCAGCATGGCCCAGCCGGAAGGCTCCGGCACGGCCGACACGGAAAGGTTGAGGTTATCGATACCAAACTGGCCCTCATTGGTGGAGAAGGCATAGCAGTCCCCCGAGAAGTCGCAGGAGAAGGCGAAGAAGGCCATCGACACGAACTGCTCCTGTCCCAGGGCGCCGGTATCGACCGGCTCGAAGTAGTATTCGTTGACGCCGCGGTGCAGTTCGATGTCCAGCACTGCATAACTGTCGTCGGCGCGGAAGGCCTGGATGCGCAGCAGGCCCGGTACATCGGGCTTCGCCTGGCCCTGGTAGGCGCCGATATACGAAGCATCCAGCGACTGCAGCGAGAACGCCTGCTTGTCAGCGCGCGACAGCAGCACCACGCCATCGTTCAGGCCCGCGTAATAATGCGTATCGTTGTTGACGGGGCAGGACAGCCACTGGCAATCGCCGGCCTTGCCGCCGTTGATGATGCCGCCTACCAGGTCGCCCGGCAGCGCATCGTCAAAGCCGGACTCCCCCTGCAGCAGATAGCCCTTGTAATCCAGTACCTCGGTATAGCCAATTCCCTGCGGCGCAAGCGACTCGAAATCCAGCACGTCCGCATGGACGGGCAAGGCGAGTATGGCTGCGCATAATCCTGCGAGTATATTTTTCTTCATCGGATCATCCTGGTTGAATATCGTTTTCGTGGCGCGCACGCATCCGCGCGGACCGTGTGGACGGCCACGTTCTCTTGCAGCGTGTTGCGAGAAGCTGGTTCAGGCGGTGTGCTTGCGGCGCCGGCGGGCCACGCAGCCAAGCAGGCCAAGGCCGCCAGTCAGCATTGCCCAGTTGCCCGGTTCAGGCACTGGCGAGACTTCGAGATTCAGCTGCAGCGGGACCTGGTTGCGCCCGAAGCCGCCGAGATAGATGGCGCCGGCATCGCCGTCGGCGGGCAGGCCATTCATGGTGAGATTGGAGAAGCCGATCACGAGATAGCTGCCCGCGATGGCATTGATGTCGTACACGGCAGCGCCGGACAGGCTGGTGGATTTCGGCTGGTCGAGCAGGCTCACGGAGCCATACTGCACGCCGCTGCCCAGGTCCTGGAATACCGCCTGGCCGGGGTGGTAGCCATCGGTCAGCGCAGTGAGCGGAATCGACACGTCGAAGATGCCGATCTGGTTGGCGCCGTGATCGCCGTACACGACGGGGCTGAAACTCAGGCTGGCGAAGGTGTAGGCGCCGGGCGGGATGTAGAAGGCGGCCCAGCTGTTATAGCGTTTGCCGTCCTCGTTACCGGTGTACATATTGCTGTACGACTCGGCGCCGTTGCTGATGCCTGTGCTACTGATCCAGCCCTGCCATCCGGCGTTGATGGCCAGGGTTTCCGCGTGCGCCGCACTGCCAGCCAATAGTGCGGCCACGGTCACTACATGGAGCATTTTCATGTACTCGCCTCCTCTTAACTAATTGGTAAGAGTGACTGATAGTACATAGGCAAATTGTGCGCACGATTGAAATTACAATTTTCAGACAATCGTCATCTAACGCGCAACACTGCTTGGCAGTTCGCTGAAATCGTCGGTCTGATAGAGGGCGGTCCAGGCGGCCAGCAAGGCTGGCGGCGGGGTGACCAGTTTGCGCACGGTCAAGTCCAGCCAGCCGCCGGAGCTGTTGATACGCGCCGCCAGTTTGCCGTCGCTGCGATAGATATCCGAACGCAGCATCCAGCGCGAACCATCCTGCGACAGCCCGGCGCAAGCCAGCGTGACGGTAATCTGATCCAGCAGCAGCACTTCCTTGAAGTAGCCGATTTCGTCCTTCATCACCACCGGCCCGATATTCAGGCGCTTGAACTCCGCCATCGGGAAGCCATGCTCGGCCAGGTACATCATCCGGACATCGCCGGCCTTGTTCAGATAAGCCGTATTCGCCATATGGCTATTGAAATCCATATCGCCCCACCCGGCGGTCATCCTGCGTTCAAACATCGCTTCTCCTGCCTATAGCTGTTCCACGTAAAACTCGAATCTGATATTGGCCTGTTTGCAGGCGCCCATCTGGCCTGCAGGCAGCTTATCACACTGCCATTTATCGACAGTCTCGCCCCTATCCTCGTGTGTAACTTCTCCTACTCCTGAAAGGCGACCAATAAACTCCTCCAATTTAGCCGCTTGCGCATTCCTGTACACCCGCTGCCATTCCGGCCCGTGAGCAACGATCCTTATCCTGGAGGAGTTCGCGTCCACATACTTCAGCAATTGGTTTTTCAGTTCCTGAGCACCTGCGGCTCTCTGCTTTACAGATCCAAGGAACAAGCGGTCCGACGAGAACTCAGCGCATATCGGGGCCGCCCACGAACCACCGATAGTCGATATCGAAGAAGTCAGGACCTCATGCCGCAGGTTCGGAGTCGCAGTGGCGTCAGAAAGCGGTTTCGTCGGGAACTGAAGGAGGGACTGGGTACCCAGCTTATTCCAGAGTACATCGACATGACGTAGCACATTTTCTTCAGCACGAATCGGCTCGCAAGGATTAACCGCGAAACCGCCATGCAAGGCACTACTCGTCAAGAAGTTGAAGTCCTCTTTCTGCATCCTCACGCTGACATCTTGCTTTCTCAGTCCGAGCCTGGTGAAGGCAACATCCTGAACAACTCCGAATTGAAGCAGAATGAGGGAGGCCATAATCGCCAGCGTGAGAATAATCTGGCGCTTCGTTGACGACTGTTCCTGCAACCACCGGGAGAATACGTCTTTCGGCCGGGGATAGACACAATACGAATGGCGTAGCTTCGCAAATAACGAGAGAGCCGGAAAGAAGCCCAGAGCCATGATTGACATCATCATTTGCCAAAAATATGCGTGAGCATTAGCTCCGATGATAAGCACTACCACGTTGCATGCCAATGCCATCAATCGCATGATGCCCTGTCCTTGCTGCCACTCCAGCTGGTAGGGCCACTCCGTGAGTTGGCCAGAGCGCCGGCCAGGAGGCAACAATCTGCGTACCCGAATCCAGGCACAGTGAGCGTAGTACATCCAGGGATATGCAAGGAATGTTCCCATGGCCGTTGCCAAAAAAATAGAAGCAAAGAAGCCAAATGACAGCAACGCAAGGGATATCGTATCCGATGCCGAAACCCCGCCACTACTGAACTCATTCCTGAAGAAATACGAATACATCAAAGCCGTACCGATCGAGAAGGCAGCCACATAGGCCAAGCCGAGCTGCTTCAGAAGATAATCGATACGAGCTTTTTTAATCTCAAATTGATGCAAGCCGGAAGTTGTTTCTTCTGCTTTGTTCAGTTCACTTAATTTCACAAACTTACCCTGGAGTTCCACGAGAATGCAGGGTAAGGCTAAATCGTTTATACAGAAACTTACTGGTAAAAGAAGTTCAGGTAGTGAGGAAGTCGGCCAGGGTGAGGGCGATGATCTTGGTGGCCTTGCGCAGGTCTTCCAGCAGGAGTTTTTCGTCCGCTTTCTTGGCGTTCGATTCGGGCACCGTGCGCGGCCCCGCGCCATACAGCACGGCCGGAATGCCATGTTCCCCATACAGCCGTGCATCGGCATACAAGGGCGTGCCGCCGGCGCTGATTTCTTCGCCGAGAATCTCCTGCGCATTCTTGCGGATGCTGGAAACCAGTTTGTCCGACCCCGGCAGCGGACGCAGCGCGTGCGACAGCAGCAGGCGGCGAATCTCGATGCGGATGCCCGGCTCGCCCTTCACCGCATTCCCGATCAGCGCCCTCACCTGCGCCTCGACCTGCGCCGGATCCTCCTCCGGAATCATGCGCCGGTCCATCTTCATCACCACCTTGCCCGGCACAACGTTGGTATTGGTGCCGCCGTCGATACGGCCAACGAGCATGGTTGGCGAGTCGATGCCCGCCACACCGGACTTGATTTTTTTCAGCTCGGGCAGCTGGCCATAAATCGCATTCAGGATTTTGCTTGCCGCCTGCAAGGCATCGTGGCCTGTCTCCGGCATTGCGCCGTGGCCGGACTTGCCATGCACCGTGATCTCCAGCTGCAGGCAGGCATTGTGCGCGGTGACGATGTTGTAGCTGAAGCCGGCGGCAATCACGTAATCCGGCCTGGTCAGCTTTTGCTCCAGCAGCCAGCCGGGACCCAGCAAGCCGCCGAATTCCTCGTCATAGGTAAAGTGCAGTTCCAGCCCGCCTTTCAGCGGCACGCCCAGCGCCTCCAGCGCCCGCACGGCAAACACATAGGTCGCAAAATCGGACTTCGATACAGCCGCCGCACGGCCATAGATATAGCCGTCCTCCACCACGCCGCCATACGGCGGCTTGCTCCAGCCATCACCCGGCGGCACGACATCGCCATGCGCATTCAGCGCCAGCACAGGCCCGCCGGCAGCATACGGACGGCGCACGATCAGGTTGGTAATCGTCTCCATCCCATAATCGCGCACCAGCTGTTCCGGCACGACATGCTTTTCGGCCTGCCAGCCATACGCCGCCAGCAGCCCCGCCACCAGCTCCGCATGCGGCGCGTTATTGCCGGGCGGCGTATCGGTCGGCGTTTGCAGCACCTTCTGCAGGAACGCCACTTCCTCGTCGAAGTGCTGGTCGATCCATTGGGCGATTTGTTCTTTCATTGCTTTGCTCCCGCCGCCAGCCAGGCGGCAACTTGCGCGCGTTCCGCGTCGGTCATATTGGTCAGGTTCGCGATCGGCATCGCCTTCAGCTCCACCACCTGCTTCTGGATTTGCGCAGCGCGCTGCACGATCTGGTCCGCCGTATCGAGCATCACGCCGGCTGGCGCCGTGGCGAAGCCGGGCTGCGTGGGCGTGGCGGAATGACACGCCACGCAGCGCTGGCCGATGATGGACTTCACCTGCGCGAATTGCGCCGCAGAGTCCACGCCGCCAGCACCGGCCGGGCGTGCCCCGGAAACCGGCCGCGACGGTGCGATCACCACCGCCACCGCCAGCAGCAGCGCCACGCCGATGGCCGGATACCGCCATTCGATACGTCCCTTGTGCCGCAGATTGAAGAAGTGGCGAATGAACACGCCCGCCGCCATGATGAAGCCCAGCACCAGCCAGGCATTCCTGTTCTGATAAGTCATCGCATAGTGGTTGCTGATCATGATGAACAGCACCGGCAGCGTGAAGTAGTTGTTATGCACGCTGCGCTGCTTGGCCTTGACGCCATATTGCGGGTCCGGCAAGCCGCCTGCCTGCATCGCCTGCACCATCTTGCGCTGACCCGGAATGATGACCATCGCCACATTGCCGACCATGATGGTGCCGATCATCGCACCGATATGGATGTAGGCCGCGCGACCGCTCAGCACCTGGGTCAGCCCCCAGGCCGCTGCAACCAGCAGCAGGAAAATCGTCGCACCGAACCACTTGTCGCTCTTGCCCAGCGCGGACTTGCACAGCAGGTCGTACACGATCCAGCCGGCCACCAGGGCGGCGATGCCCACGCCAACCGCCTGCAGGCTGCTCAAATCCGCCACGGACTTATCCACCATCATCGCCTGCGCATTGCAGTAGTAGGCAATCGTCAGCAGAGCAATGCCGGACAGCCAGGTGGAATACGCCTCCCACTTGAACCAGTGCAGCTCCTTCGGCAGTTCGGCCGGCGCCACCAGGTACTTCTGCGGATGATAGAAACCACCGCCATGCACCGCCCACAATTCGCCGGACACGCCCTTCTTCGCCAGCTCCGATCCGGCAGCCGGCGGGCGAATCGAATTATCCAGCCACACGAAATAGAAGGACGCGCCGATCCACGCAATCCCCGTGACGATGTGCAGCCAGCGCACCAGCAGATTGGCCCATTCGAGCCCGTAAGGCAGCAAATAATCCATGTAAATCCTTGATGTAATTTACAAAAAGGTAAACGCTTTAACTATATCAAACATGAAAAATAGCGTATATTCAACATATCCGATTCAATATACAAACGCAATATGTCCGGCCTGCCGCAACACCTCGATATTCACCTGATCCGTATTCTCTATCTGCTGCTGGTGGAGAAAAACGTGTCGAGGGTGGCGCTCAAACTGAATCAGCCGCAGCCCTCCATCTCCGCCTCGCTGCGCAAACTGCGCGAACTGACGGGCGATCCGCTGCTGGTACGCGGTGCACGCGGCATGGTACCGACCCAGCACGGCGAGAGCCTGCTGCGTCCCGCCAAGCGTATTCTGGACGAAACCGAGAGCCTGTTCGTCAAAAAAACGCCGTTCGTGCCGCAGGAAGAAGCGCGTACCTTCAATATCGCAGCACCGGATTATCTGGACTCGCAATTCCTGCCGAATGTGGTTTCCTTGCTACGCAGCGACTCGCCCCGGAGCCGCATCGTGATCCACAACCTGGGGCCCGGCACTGACTACCTGCGCATGCTGTCCGATGGCGATATGGACCTGGTGATCGCGAACTGGGACGAGCCGCCCGCGCACCTGCACATCTCCAAGCTGTTCGAAGACCCCATCGTCTGCGTGATGCACGCCGGCAGCCCGTATGCGAAACGCACCGCAAGCGATGCAATGACGCTGGACGATTACCTGTCCCTGCCGCACGTGGCGCCATCGCAGATGGTGCCCGGCTACGGCGGCGTGATCGACTCCTTCCTGGAGCGCCAGAACCTGCGCCGCAACGTGGTGGTGGAGTCGGCCTACTTCGGCCTGATCCCGTATATGCTGACCCAGTCCGACCTGGTGCTGACCACGGGACGCCAGTTCGTGCGCTTCTACGAAAACTCGCTGCCGCTGAAGATATTCAATGTGCCGGTGAAGTTCCCGTCCATGCGCTTCTACCAGCTGTGGCATGAGCGCGTGCACCAGGCGCCGGAGCACAAGTGGCTGCGCGACCAGGTTACGGCTGCAGCGAAGGCGCTGCGCCTGAAGTAAGCCAGGCCTTGCCGCGCCGTATCCGGTTGACCCGGCTGACGCGTGCATGCAGCGCATGCCCGATAGCCAGCCGGCGCAGAACCAGAACCGCCGCCAGCGAACCCAGAATCGGTACGCCGAACGTCAGCACCTTCATGCCCAGCAGGACCGGGTAAGGCTGCGCCGCGCCCGGCACATAGCCCAGCGCCGCCAGGGTTGCGCCGATGGTCGCCAGCGCCGCTGCGCCGCCGCCCTTCAGCAGCACGAGAATGCAGGCGAACGACACCGTCTCGCGCCGCTCGCGATGGCGGAACTCGGCGAAGTCGATGATGTCGGCCAGTATCCCCCAGGGCAGCATGAACACGCCCGCAAAGCCGATGCCGGTCACCACGGCGGACGCCATCAGCGCCATCCTGTGCCCGCCTGCCGCTGCAAATAGCGCGATGCCGACTGCGGCCACGCCATGGCTCATGGCCAGCAAGGTGGATTTATCCCGGTGCCGGATCATGCTGATCCAGAACATGGCGCCCAGCATCTGGCTCAGCGCCAGAATCAGCAGCACCCGTCCCGCAAATTCGGGATTCTGCAGCACATAGGTGCACAGATACAGCAGCATCCTGGTGAACATCGGCGTGGCAAACCCGGTAATCAGCGCGATCGCCACCATCGCAGCAAACAGGCGGTCCGGCACCGGGAACAGCCTCTTTGCCGAGAACCGGCGCGGACGCGGCGGCGCAGGCGCATGCACCGGCTTCGATGACCACGCGGCCAGCAGCAGCGCAGCGCAGAACAGCAGGCCGCCACCCACGCCCAGCCAGGCCATATGCAAGGGCGCAGCGTTGGCCGTCGCGGTGTGCATCAGCGGCGCAATCACGCACGCCACACTCAGGCCGGCGGCGGAACTGAAGATGGTGCGGTAGCCGGACGCCCGTCCACGGGCGTGGCTGTCGGCGGTAACGCGTGCCAGCAGGCTGTTATGCGGCACGTCGATGATCGAGTAGGCGCAGCGCAGGCTCAGGATGAGCGCACCGACGATGCCGATGTCGGATATCCGCAGCAAAGGCAGGCTATAGATCGCGCAAAAGGCGACGGCGCACGGCAGCGTGAAGACGGCAATCAGGCGGCGATAGCCAATACCGTGCCGTTCCGCCTTGCCCGCGACGCAGCCCGCCACGAGATCGAACACCAGGTCGCCGGCCAGCACCACCATCATCAGGCGGCTGACGCTTCCTGCCGGGATGCCGATGATATCCGTCAGCAGGAACAGCAGCGTGACATCCACGCTGCCCAGCAGGATCGCCTTGCCGAAATTGCCGGACGCATAGCCGATCAGATGCCGGTCATTCCTGACAGCGCTACTGCATTGGGCGATCCACGGGAAAATGCGATGGGCAGACATGGCGCGGAAGCGGGGCGAGTTCCTGGCCCGGCCAGCATACCGCCCGCAGATGACAGCTTTGTGTCAGGCCTGCAGTGCTGTCGCGGCGTGAATCGGCAGCAGGGCGGCGCCAATCGCGATTGCGCTGCCGCCCAGCTTCGACACGCGTACCTGCCCGCGCTGGCGGTAGGAAGGCCAGCGCAGCGGCAAGGCGTTCAGCCTGGCCGCAAGACGCGATGTGATCGATTCCGGCAATGGGCTGGAGAACACGATATCGTCCGGATCGAACCAGGCGACGGCGCTGTTCACCAGGGATTCCAGCTGAATGGAGGCGCGGTCGAGCCATGTCTCGATCTGCGCTTCGTAGCCCGCCGTCAGTTCCGCGAACTGGGCCACCGACTCGATCGGGCAGCCGGCCTCGCGCAGCACGGACAGCAGATCGAGCGTGGTGGGGCGCGGCTGCTCCACCGGATACAGCCTGCCGATCTCACCGGCCCCGCCAAATTCACCTTTGACCAGGTGGCCGTTCTCGATCACGCCGGCGCCGATGCCGTAGCCAAGCAGGATCACCACCACCGTCGCGGCCCTGCCGATTCTTCCGCCCAGATAGTATTCCGCCAGTGCGGCCACCTTGGCATCGTTCTCCAGCAGGACCTTGGTACCCAGGGCTTCATCCAGCATTTCCCGCAGCGGCACGTCGCGCCAGCCCGGCAGCTCCACCACGGTGTGCCAGCGGTCCCCTTTGCGTGAAATGGACGGGCCGGGCACGCCGACGCCGATGCCGAGAAAACGCATGCCAAGCAGCTTGTGTTTGATGCACAGCTCATTGATGCGCTGTTCCAGGATGGCGGCGAATTCGATGGGGTCCGGTGCGCCGACCTGCTCGCTGGTCAGGCAGATCACGCCGCCGGCAAAATCGACCAGTGCAATTTCCAGCACGCCCTTGTGCACGGTCGCCCCGGCGGCGAAACCGCCGGCAGCGGAAATCGCGACAGGAATCGTGGGCCGTCCGCGCAGCGCCGGTTCGGCCGGCGCCAGTTCTTCGACCAGGCCGAGACTGATCAGGCTATGCGACAGTTTGGTCAGCGAGGAGTTGCTGACCTGGAGCGACAGCGCCAGCTCCGTGCGCGGCGACGCCCCCTTGGCGCGCAGCTGCCGCAGCAGGCGCTTTTCTTCGGACACCAGGTTGAGTCGCGCCGCTCGCATTGCACATTAACCGTTTGATAACATCACCCATTTATTTTACAAGTAATAAATAAAGGCGTCAAAATTGCTCCCTATGCTCTTGCGGATTGTTAGTCCTTCCATCCCCATCAGGAGTAAGCCATGATCAGCAAAAAGACGACCCTTGCCGCGGCAATCGGCGCCCTATACGCGCTCACAGCCACCGCGTTTGCCCAGGTAGCCGCCGAGGCCCCGGCAGCGGCGGACAAATCGGCCGAGACCACCGATTCGCAGGTGGTGGTGGTGACGGGTTCGGCCCGTCCGCAGCGCCGCTTCGACGTATCCTATGCCGTGAACGCACTGTCGCAGGGCGACGTGCAGAAACTGGCGCCGCTGAACATGGCCGACCTGCTGGGCAAGATGCCCGGCATCCAGGTGGAGGCGACCGGCGGCGAAGTGCAGAACGTGACGCGCGTGCGCGGCATCCCCACCGACGATGGCTACGCCCTGTTCCAGCAGGACGGCCTGCCGCTGATGACCGAGATTAACGGCTTCTTCTTCCGCGGCGACAGCATGAACCGCTACGACCTGATGACGAAGACGGTGGAAGTGGTGCGCGGCGGCCCGGCCCCGATCTACGCCAGCCAGGCGGCCGCCATCGTCAACAACACCACGGTGACCGGCACCGAGAAAACCCAGGGCAAGGCCCAGGTCAGCGTGGGTACCACGGGTCTCAAGCGTCTCGACGCCTACCAGGCCGGCCCGATCGACGACAAGACCTTCTACGCCATCGGCGGCTTCATTCGCGAAGACGATGGCCACCGCGACAACGGCTTCCCCAACGACCGCGGCGGCCAGATCCGCGCCAACATCAAGCGCGTGACGGACAGCGGCACCTGGAAGCTGAGCGCCAACTACCTGAACGACCATAACGTCTTCTATCTGCCGATCCCGATTGCCGATCCGCGCAATCCTGCCGTGTCGCTCGATCCCTACATCGACTATTTCAAGGGCACGATGAATTCGCCGTCGCTGCGCAATGTGCCGCAAAAATACCTGGATGGCTCGGGTAATCTGCAGACCGACCAGCGCGACCTGAAAAACGGCCGCCACCTGGAGTTCGGCAATATCGGTCTGCAGTACGAAGGCGAGGTGGGTGCGTGGCTGCTGTCGGCCAAGGCCGGCTTCACCAAGGGCAAGCTGGATTTCGACGCTTTCTATTCGACCTCGAATCCGGCCGACGCGAAGAGCTTCGCCAACGGCTTCCTGGCCGGCGCCAGGACCGCCTTCGGCGCGGTGGACCATCTGGGCTATGCCATCGCAGGCAGCAACGGCAGCCAGGTATATGACCCGGCGTCCGCCTCGGGCCTGGTGATGCAGGGCCAGTACCGCGCCGCGGGCTCGGATTTCCGCTCCAACCAGGCGGACATCAACGTCACGCGCAATTTCCAGACCGGCCTCGGCAACCATGACGTGAAAGCAGGTTTTTACGGCAGCAGCTACGGCGCGACCAGCAAGTCGGTGTACAACGACATGCTGATCGAAGTCCAGGGCCAGCCGCGCACCCTCGACCTGCTGGCCTATTCCGCGTCCGGCGCGGTGCTGGGCTCCGTGACCGACAAGGGCGTGCTGCGCTACAGCACCACGCTGAACCAGGGCGACGTCAGCGCCCGCATGGGCGCGCTGTACCTGAACGACACCTGGGAAGTCACCGGCCGCCTGCGCCTCGACGCGGGTGTACGCAGCGAACGCTATCGCTACAACGGCTATCCCCTGCTGACCAAACAGGCCAACCTCGGCGACGCCGCCACGCTGGCCGACGATACCACCCGCGCCTTCACCGGCGAGCGCCAGGCCCACACCTACAAGCCGCACACCACCAACTGGACGGCCGGCGCCAACTATGACTTCACCAGCAGCATTGGCGGCTACGTGCGCGCTTCGCACCTGGAAGTGCCGCCAACGATGCAGGTGGCGTCCTCCGTCGATCCGCTGGTGCTGACCACCAAGGCCGACCAGTACGAGGCAGGCTTCAAGACCACTTTCGGCCGCTCCTACCTGTACGTGACGGGCTTCTACACGCAGTTCGATCCGCTCAATGCCTCCTTCGTCGCCTTCAATCCGCTCACCGGCCGCAATGACCAGACCGTGCCATTCTTCGGCAAGGCCGTGGTGCGCGGCGCGGAAGCCGACGGCGCCTGGTATCTGACCGACCGCCTCGTTGTCAACGCATCGCTGACCATCCAGGACCCGCAATACCGCAACTTCGTCAGCGCCACCGGCGCCGATCCGTCGCAGGTGGTGGGCAACCAGATCATCCGCGAGCCGAAGGTGTTCGGCAATGTGCGCCCGAGCTATAACTTCAGCATGGGCGACAACCAGGTCGATGTGTATGGCAGCTATTCCTTCACCGGCAAGCGCTACGTCGATTTCTTCAATGCCACCGAACTGCCGTCCTTCCACTCCATCGGCGCCGGCATCACCGTGACGCACGGCCAGTGGCAGTTCCAGCTGACCGGCGACAACCTCACGAACGCGAAAGGCCTCACTGAAGGCAACACGCGTACCGACACCCTGGCGGGCCAGGGCAGCAGCACGGCCATCTATGGCCGTCCGGTATTCGGTCGCAGCGCACGCTTCGTGGTCAGCAAGGCATGGTGATCAGGATGAAAAAACAATTCGCTCTGGCAGCCGCCGCACTGGCGATCGCCCTGCCCCTGCACGCAGCCCCTGCCGCCGACCAGCACTGGACGCTGCTGGCAAACCGCCTGTTCCCGTCGGTGAGCAGCGTGAAAACCGGCGCAGCACAGAGCTCGCCCCTGTCCGCGGTGCTGGAAGCGCGCAAGAAACGCATGGCCGCATGCGAACTGGCGCCGAAATGCCTGTTCCTGGCCGCCACCTGGACCGACGCCGAAATGGAGGCGCTAGCTGCCGCCGCGCCGTCCATCAGCGACGACGGCGCCCGTGCACAGGTGGTGCGCGAACTGCGCGGCCTGAATGCCATCCTGCAGACTTACGGCTTCGGTACGCAAGCGCGCTATCCGTCGATCGATGGCCCGGCCGAGAAGCCCGGCACACCGGACTTCAAGGCGCTGGTCGGCGATGCCATCTGGCTGGCCGACGCTGGCAAGCACGATCCCGGCCTGAGCCTCGATCCGAGCATCCCGCTGGCCGTGGCGCTGATCGACGTCAGCGAGAGGGACGATGCCATCGCCTTCGAACCGCTGGATCAGGGCCATAACGCCGCAGCGCTGGCGCTGGCGCGCAATCTGGACTGGAAGCGCTACAAGTATGCGTCCATCGTCGTTCCCGGCGTCGGTCCTGAGAACCTCTCGATCCCGCTGAGCGCTCGCGGCAAGCTGCACGTGCAGCTCACGGCCAGCCGCTTTGCCAAGGGCGACGTGGCCTTCATCATCGTCAGCGGCGCGGCCGTGCATCCGCGCGGTTCGCACTTCGTGGAAGCGGTTGAAATGCGCAAGGCGCTGATCGAACGCTTCCATATCCCGGCGGAACGCATCGTGATCGAACCGTATGCACGCCATACCACGACCAATCTGCGCAACGCCACGCGCCGCCTGGCGGCACTCGGTGCGCCGCTCACTCTGCCTTCGCTGATCGTTGCGAACATGGAGCAAAGCCGCTATATCGAAAGCCCGGAGTTCGCCGCCCGCAACCCGGCGGAACTGGGCTACGAGCCGGGCAGCGTGGGGCCGCGCCATTCGCCTTACGAGCTGGAGTTCCGTCCATCCCTGAAGTCGATGCGCGTGGACCCATGGGATCCGCTTGACCCCTGATCCGGTCATATAATGAGAGAGCCGCGGTACATATAGGCGCTATTTTCCCAGGCTTATGTACCGCGGCGTGCGGCGCGCTATGATCGTAAGTTCACAATGGGACATTTGCGATGACGACTCTCTCCGACCTGAATGCCTGCGGCCAGACTGCCTTCGTGGAATACCTGCGCGGCATTTACGAGCATTCGCCGTGGATTCCGGAGCGTGCGCTGGCCTCACGCCCCTTTGCTACGGTTACGGCGCTGAAGCAGGCATTGCAGGGCGTCGTATCGGGCGCCACGCCGGACGAGCAGCTCGGCCTGATTCGCGCCCATCCCGAACTGGCAGGCAAGGCGGCCATCGCCGGCCAGCTGACGGCGGAATCGACCAGCGAGCAGGCGAAGTCCGGCCTGAATCTGTGCAGCCCGGAGGAATTCGCCACGCTGCAAAAGCTGAACGCCGATTACCAGGCGAAGTTCGGCTTTCCCTTCATCCTCGCCGTGAAAGGCCCTACCGGGCAGGGCCTGACCCGCCAGACGGTGATCGCCACCTTCGCGCGCCGTCTCAGGAATCAGCGCGGCGACGAGATTGCCGAATGCCTGCGCCAGATTCATCGCATCGCCGAGATCCGCATCAACGAGCTGCTTGGCGTTTCACTTGCCTTTGGGCCGCAGATCATGCAGTGGTCGGAGGATCTGGCGCAATGGAGCGACGAGGAAGGCGCGCTCACCTGTGCTTATATGACCGCTGCGCATCAACGTAGCGCGGCGCAACTGGCCGAGTGGATGCGCGGGGCCGGCATGGAGGTGCATATCGATGCAGCCGGCAACGTGGTTGGCCGCTACGCTGCGGCGGCTTCAGGCACGGCGGGCGCAGCGGGGGCGCGTACCGTCATTACCGGTTCCCATTACGACACGGTCCGCAACGGCGGCAAATACGACGGCCGCCTGGGCATCCTGCTGCCTGTTTCCATCGTCCGCCACCTGCATGCGCGTGGCGAGCGCCTGCCCTTCAACCTGGAAATCATCGGCTTCGCGGAGGAGGAAGGCGTGCGCTTCCGCTCGACCTTCCTCGGCAGTAATGCCGTATGCGGACAATTCGACCTGTCCCTGCTCGACGCCACCGACGCCGATGGCGTCACCATGCGCAGCGCCCTGCAGGCAGCGGGACACGATCCCGCCGCCATCCCCTCCATCGCCCGCAGGCGCGAGGACGTGCTGGCCTACGTGGAAGTACACATCGAACAGGGACCGGTGCTGCTGGAACGCGGCCTGCCGCTGGGCGTTGTCACAGCCATCGCCGGCAGCTCGCGCTTCCTGCTCGACCTGACCGGCCTGGCCAGCCACGCCGGCACCACGCCCATGACCATGCGCAAGGATGCGGCGGCCGCTGCTGCCGAAATCGTGCTGCTGGTCGAGCAGCGCTGCTCGCAGGCCGACGCACTGGTCGGCACGGTCGGGCAGTTGTCCGTGCCCGGCGGTTCGGTCAACGTGATCCCCGGCGCCTGCAAACTTTCACTGGATATCCGCGCCGCAGACGACGGCGTGCGCGCATCGGCCGTGAAGGATGTGATGGACGGCATCGCAGCAATCTGCGAGCGCCGCCAGATCGACTGGCACGCCGAGCGCATCGTCGAAGCCAGCGCTGCACCGTGCGCGCCATGGCTGATGGACCAGCTGGGCGCCGCTGCCGGGCGCGCCGGCCTGCCGCGCTTCGATCTGCTCTCCGGCGCCGGCCACGACGCGATGGCCATGGCCGCACTGACCGACGTGGCCATGCTCTTCACCCGCTGCGGCAACGGCGGCATCAGCCACAATCCGCTGGAAACCATGACCGCGGACGATGCCGACCTTGCCGCCACCGCCCTCCTCGACTTCTTCCGCAACTTCCAGCCGAAAGCCTAAACGCCACCAAGGGCCAGGTGCCCACCCAGCACGATCAGGGTCAGGAAGAAGCAGCGGCGGAACAGGTCGGGGTTCATGCGCTGGCGCAGGTGCTGGCCGAGATACATGCCGGCCATGGCCGGGAACTGGGCCAGCAGCGAGGCGCCGGCCACGCCGGGCGTGAGCGCGTTGTGCATCGACAGCGAGATGGCCATGGCCGCCGTCGATGCCGTGAACGACAGGCCCATTGCCTGCACCAGCTCATCGCGCTTCAGCCCCAGCGCCTGCAGATAGGGCACCGCGGGCAGCACGAACACGCCGCTGGCGGAACTCAGCACGCCCGTTAAAGCACCCATGGCCGGCGACAGCCAGGGCTCGGCGCGTGTCGGCACGCTGAATTTCACGGCCAATAATCCCATCAGGCCATAAATCGCCAGCGCCACGCCCAGCGTGACCGCAGCGCCGTTGCCGCCCCCACCGTCCGACGCTTCCGCACCGGCCACGGCAAACAGGGCGCTGCCGGCCAGCGTCCCTGCACCGATTGCCGCCAGCATGGGCCAGAAGCGCTGCCACAGCGGATACACGGGTTCGCCGCTCGCCAACTGCCATACATTCGTCAGAAGCGAAGGCACGATCAGTAGCGCCGCGGCCTGCGACGGCGGCAGCATAAGGCTGAGCAGGGCCATGGCAACGGTAGGCAGTCCCATGCCGGTAACGCCTTTCACCATGCCTGCCAGCACGAATACCACGCCGATATAGATAATGTGAGTGTCCATGCATCGCAGTCTGACATCGTACGCGCCAGCTGAAAATGTGGAATATACTGTTGCAGCCTTCGTCAAATCCGAAGGCTGGAGACAGAATGCGCTACGACCTGACCGATTTGAAGCTTTTCCTGCGTGTCGCCGAAACCGGCAGCATCACTGCCGGCGCGGAGCAGACCCACCTGGCGCTGGCGTCGGCCAGTGCGCGTATCCGCGGCATGGAGGAAACCCTTGGCGTGCCCCTGCTGCTGCGCGGACGGCGCGGCGTCGAGCCAACCGACGCCGGCCGCACCCTGCTGTATCACGCCCGCACCATCACCCAGCAGATGGAACGCATGCGCGCCGACCTGGGCGAATATGCCAGCGGATTGAAAGGCCACGTGCGCCTGCTGTCCAACACCTCGGCGCTGACCGAATCGCTGCCCGATCCGCTGGCCGAGTTCATGGCGCGCCACCCGCAGGTGAACGTCGATCTGCAGGAGCGGCCCAGCCGCGAAATCGTGCAGGCCCTGCGCGATGAACTGGCGGATATCGGCATCGTTACCGACGCCGTGGACAGCAGCGGCCTCGAATCCTTCGTCTTCCGCGAGGACAGGCTGGTGCTGGCCTTGCCGCCTAGGCACCCTCTCGCCCGTCAGCCCGCCGGCACGGCAAAGCGCGGCACGCTCGCCTTCGCCGACGTGCTGGGAGAGGACTTCATTGGACTGGGCAGCGAAAGCGCCCTGCAGCGCTATCTGAGCGAGCAGGCGACGCAACTGGGCGCCCGCCTGCGCTACCGCGTCCGCGTGCGGACCTTCGATGCCATCTGCAGGATGGTCGCCCTGGGCAACGGCGTTGCCGTGCTGCCCGAATCGGCTGTGAAAAACTCGCGCGACGGCGGCAGCGTGAAAGTGGTCAAGCTGAGCGACGCCTGGACCCGGCGCCGCCAGCTGGTCTGCATGCGCAATTACGAAGCCCTGCCCGGCTATGCACGCGAACTGGTGGATGCGCTGCGCGCCTAACCTATAACGCCTGCCCGTTCCAGCATCGCGTGCAGCAGCACATTGCAGCCCGCCTCCAGGTGCTCGGACTTCGCATCTTCGATTTCGTTATGGCTGATGCCGTCCTTGCAGGGCACGAAGATCATGCCGGCCGGCGCCACGCGCGCGGCGTAAATGGCGTCGTGGCCGGCGCCGGAAACCACGTCCATGGTTGAATAGCCCAGTTTCCCGGTTGCCTTGCGCACCGCGCCAACGCAGTCCGGGTGGAAGGGGCACGGCGGATAGTAGGACACCCGCTCGATCTTGATGTCCAGCCCTGTATCGGCCGAGGTCCTGTCCACGAAGGCCAGGATCTCTTCGTGCATCCTGTTCAGCAATTCATCGTTCACATTGCGCAGATCGATGCTGAACTTCACCTCTCCCGGAATCACGTTACGGCTGTTGGGGAAGACCTGCATCATGCCGACGGTGCCGCGGCCATACGGCGGATAGCGGTTGGCGATGGCCACCACTTCCTGGATGATGCGCGTCGATACCTGCATCGCATCCTTGCGCAGATGCATGGGCGTCGGGCCGGCGTGCGCTTCCATGCCGGTTACGGTGCAGTCGTACCACGAGAGGCCCATCACGGCAGGCACCACGCCAATCACCTTGTCCGCATCTTCCAGCACCGGTCCCTGCTCGATATGCGCCTCGAAGTACGCGCCGATCGGATGCTGGCCCGGCACCTGGTCGCCCATATAGCCGATGCGCGCCAGTTCGTCGCGCACGGTCTTGCCTTCAGTATCCCTGGCCGCATACGCATGTTCCAGCGTGAAGGCGCCGCAGAATACGCCGGAACCCATCATCACCGGCACGAAACGCGAGCCTTCCTCGTTGGTCCAGAAGGCGACTTCGATCGGCGCCTGCGTCCTGATGCCCTTGTCGTTCAGCGTGCGGATCACTTCCAGGCCGGCCAGCACGCCGTAGTTGCCGTCGAACTTGCCGCCGGTTGGCTGGGTATCGATATGGCTGCCCGTCATGACCGGCGGCAGCGAGTTATCGGCGCCATCGCGGCGCATGAACACGTTGCCGATCTGATCGACAGTGATCGACAGGCCGGCATCGCGCGCCCAGCCAGTCACCAGGTCGCGGCCCTGCTTGTCCAGATCCGTCAAGGTCAGGCGCTTCACGCCGCCTTTCGGCGTGGCGCCGATCTTCGCCAGCTCCATCAGCGCGTCCCACAGACGGCTGCCGTTGATGCGTAGTTCGCTCATGCTCTGCTCCTTAGCGCGCCGTTACGGGCGCAAATGCCGGACGGTCGATGTAGCGTCCCGCGCCCTCCACCGCCATCAGTTCGCCGCGATGGAAAACCACCTTGCCCGCTGCCACCGTGGTGCTTGGAATACCCTTCACCGTGCGGCCTTCGAAGACATTGAAGCCGCCTTTGGCAAATTGCGTCTTCGCCGAAACCGTGCGCGTGCCTTCCGGGTCCCACACCACGATGTCCGCATCCGAACCAGGTGCGATCAGGCCCTTGCGCGGATAGATGTTGAAGATCTGCGCCGCATTGGCCGACGTCACTTTCACAAATTCGGAAGGTGTCAGCTTGCCGCTGTTGACGCCCTCATCCCAGATCACGGCCATGCGGTCTTCCACGCCGCCGCAGCCGTTCGGTATCTTCGTGAAGTCGTTACGGCCTGCCGCTTTCTGCTCGGCGCAGAAGGTGCAGTGGTCGGTTGCCGTGGTGTGCAGATTCCCGCCCTGCAGGCCTTGCCACAGGGCTTTCTGGTGTTCCTTGCTGCGGAAGGGGGGACTCATGACGTGACCGGCTGCATAGTCGAAGTCCGGATGTTCATACACGCTGTCATCGACGATCAGGTGGCCCGCCAGCGCTTCGCCGTACACGCGCTGCCCGGCGGCGCGGGCGCGGGTGATGGCTTCCAGCGATTCGCGGCAGGAGACGTGCACGATATACAGCGGAGTTCCCAGCACATTGGCAATGGCGATAGCGCGATTCGCCGCCTCCGCCTCCACCGCTGGCGGCCGCGAAAGCGGATGGGCGCGTGGACCGGTGATGCCCTTCTCCATCAGTTCCTTCTGCAGCTGGAATACCAGCTCGCCATTCTCGGCATGCACGGTCGGAATGGCGCCCAGTTCCAGCGCGCGGCGGAAGGAACGCACCAGCGTCTCGTCATCCGCCATGATGGCATTCTTGTAGGCCATGAAGTGCTTGAAGCTGTTCACGCCATGCTCGCGCACCAGGACACCCATTTCCTCGTGCACCTGATCCGACCACCAGGTGACGGCAACGTGGAAGGTATAGTCGCCTGCCGCCCTGGCCGCCCAGCCGCGCCACTGGTGATAAGCCTCCAGCAGCGATTGCCGTGGATTCGGAATCACGAAGTCGATGATGGTCGTATTCCCGCCGGCCATGCCGGCTGCCGTGCCGGTAAAGAAATCGTCCGCCGTCACGGTGCCCATGAACGGCAGGTTCATATGCGTGTGCGGATCGATCCCGCCCGGCATCACGTACTGGCCGCCGGCATCCACCACCTGCGCGCCGGCCGGCGCATCCAGGCTGGGACCGACGGCAACGATCTTTCCGCCCTCGCACAGTACATCGGCGCGGAAGGCGCGGTCCGCATTCACCACGGTGCCGCCGCGAATAATGGTCGTCATTTGCTCCTCCAGTATCAGGACTGCGGGGCAGTCTTCAGCGTGGACGCCGCCCTGCCCTTCATCAGAATGCCGTACACGATGGCCGATATGGCGATGCCGACGAACCATGCGTAGGTATAAATCAGCTTGAAGCCTTCGCCCACGTCGGGGAAGGACTGCGGGAATGCCGCATTCAGGAAGCCCGGAATATTCGGCGCCACGCCCAGCGCAAAGGCCAGCAGCGCTGCGCTGTTCCAGCCGCTGGTGTAGGTATAGTCGCCCTGTTCAGCGTACAGCTGCTCGATCTTCAGCTCCGTCTTGCGGATCATGTAGTAGTCGATGATGAGCACGCCGGCGATAGGCCCCAGCAGCGCCGAGTAGCCAATCAGCCAGGTGAAGATATAACCCTGCGTGGTTTCCAGCAGCTTCCACGGCATCATGACCAGCGCAATGCCGGCCGTGATGTAGCCGCCGGTGCGATAGCTGATGGCCTTGGGCGCCAGCGCCGAGAAGTCGTATGCCGGACCGACCAGGTTGGCCGCCAGGTTCACGCTGACCGTGTCGATCAGCAGGATAATCAGCGCCACCAGCACGGCCACGCCGGTCATGCGGCTGGCCAGATCGACCGGGTCCCAGATTGCCTTGCCATACAGGACCACGGTGGCCGAGGTTACGATCACCGCCAGCGCGGCCAGCAGGCCCATGGGCACAGGCAGACCGACGGACTGGCCCAGCACCTGGTCGCGCTGGGTCCTGGCGAAGCGGGTGAAATCGGGAATATTCAGGGCCAGCGTGGCCCAGAAGCCGACCATGGCCGTCAGCGAGGGCCAGAACGTGGACCAGAACTGGCCGGCCTTCCTGCCGCCTTCGACGAATTGCGAGGGCTGGTCGAGCAGGGGACCGAAGCCGCCCGCCTTTTCATACACCCAGTACAGCAGCACGAAACAGATCAGGATCTTCAGCGGTGCGGTATAGGTCTCCAGCTTGCGGATCGCATCCATGCCGTGCACGATGTAGTAGAACTGGATGGCCCAGAACGCAAGGAAGCAGGCCAGCTGCGCCAGGTTGATGCCAAGGCCGGCGATCTTGCCGCCGCCGATCCCGCCGCCCATCAGCACACCAAGCAGCGTATAGATCATCTGGCCGCCGAACCAGGTCTGGATGCCGTACCAGCCGCAGGCGACGATGGCGCGCATCAGCGCCGGAAGCCGCGCGCCGGAGGTGCCGAAGGAGGCGCGCGCCAGCACCGCATACGGTATGCCGTATTTGGTGCCGGCGTGGCCGATGGCCAGCATCGGCAGCAGGACGATGGTATTGGCGAGGAAAACCGTCAGCACCGCCTGGTAGGCGGACATGCCGCCTTCAATCAGGCTGGCGGACAATGTATAGGCGGGGATGCACATGACCATCCCCACCCAGAGTGCAGCAAAGTGATACCAGCGCCAGGTGCGCTGGGCGGCGCTGGTGGGCGCCAGGTCTTCATTCCACAGATGCTGACTATCATTGCTCACTGACTATCTCCTCGTGGGAGATCAGCTGGCTGCGCTGACCTCTTTTTTGATTTCCGCGCGTGGATTGCGCGGGTCCTGGGTCCAGTTCATATAGGGCTTGCCGGTCTGCTGCGGGACCATGGTAATGCATCCTTGTACCGGGCAGGTGATTTCGCACAGATTGCAGCCAACGCACTCCTGTTCGTTGACCTGGTAGGTGCGCGTGCCGCTGGCTTGGTCGATGAGCTGGAAAATGGACTGGTGGGAGGTGTCTTCGCAGGCGACGTAACAGCGGCCGCATTTGATGCAGTCGCTCTGGTTGATGTGGGCCACGGTCTTGAAGTTCATGTCCAGGTACTTCCAGTCCGTCGTATGCGGCACGGCCTGGCCACGGAAATCTTCCAGCGTCCTGTAGCCCTTGGAATCCATCCAGCGCGAAAGCCCGTCCTTCATTTCCTCGACGATGCGGAAGCCATGCAGCATGGCCGCCGTGCAGACCTGCACGCAGCCCGCACCGAGCGCAATGAACTCGGCCGCGTCGCGCCAGTTGCCGATGCCGCCGATGCCGGAGATGGGCAGTCCGGGGGTTTCGGGATCGCGCGAGATTTCCGCCACCATGTTGAGGGCAATCGGCTTCACGGCCGTGCCGCAGTAGCCGCCGTGCGTGCTGGCCGAACCGACCATGGGCAGCGCCACCATGCGGTCCAGGTCAATCGAGGTGATCGAATTGATGGTGTTGATCAGCGAGACGGCATCGGCGCCGCCTTTGTGCGCGGCGCGCGCCGGGCGGCGGATGTCCGTGATGTTGGGCGTGAGCTTCACGATCACCGGCAGCCTGGTGTGCTTCTTGCACCACGCCGTCACCTGCTCCACATACTCCGGCACCTGGCCCACGGCGGAACCCATGCCGCGCTCCGGCATGCCGTGCGGACAGCCGAAATTCAGTTCGATGCCGTCCGCGCCGGTGGCTTCGATCAGGGGCAGCATATTTGCCCAGTAATGCTCCTCGCAAGGCAGCATCAGGGACACCACCATGGCGCGGTCCGGCCAGGCCTTCTTCACTGCCGTGATTTCCTCCAGATTGATTTGCAGCGAGCGGTCGGTAATCAGCTCGATGTTGTTGAAGCCGATCACCTCGCGGTTCTTGCCGTAGATGGCCGAATAACGCGAGGACACGTTGACGGGCGGCGGATCTTCGCCCAGCGTCTTCCACACCACGCCGCCCCACCCCGCCTCGAAGGCGCGGATCACGTTATAAGCCTTGTCGGTCGGCGGCGCGGAGGCCAGCCAGAACGGATTCGGCGCCTTGATGCCGCAGAATTTGATGCTCAGGTCAGCCATGGATGCCTCCCTTGCCCGGGTTGCCGGAAATATCGGAAATATCGCAAATATCGGAATGAATCGCCATTGCAGCCAGCTTGCCGTGCTGGACCGCCTGCACTGTCAGGTCCTGCCCCGGCGCGACGCAATCGCCGCCGGCGTAGATGCCCGGCAGCACGGTGCGGAAGTGATCGTCCACGTGGATCTTGTCGCCGTCGCGCTGCAGCAGCGTGGCCAGCGGATCGCTCAGCGACGCCGTATCCATGCCCTGCCCGATGGCCTTGAACACGGCATCGGCCGTGATTTCGAAGGTATCGCCGGTACCGGACAGGCGCGAACCCTGGAGATGCGTGCGTTCGAAGCGCATGCCGCGTACGCGGCCCGCTTCGTCCAGCAGCACCAGCTGCGGCTGCGCCCAGGTCACCATGCGCACCTGGTTGGCCTTGGCGATTTCCTGTTCGTGCTGGGTGGCGCTCATGGCGTCGAAACCGCGCCGATACACCATCGTCACTTCTTCCGCACCGAGGCGCTGGATCTGCACCGCCATGTCGATGGCCGTATTGCCGGCGCCCACGACGATAGCGCGACGCGGCACCGGCAGTGTGGCCAGGTCGCTGGTCTGGCGCAGCTCGGCGATGTAGTCCACCGCAGCCATCAGGCCGGGCGCATCCTCGCCGGTCAGGCCAAGCTGGCGGCTGGCGCCCAGTCCCAGGCCAAGGAACACCGCATCGTATTGCGCGTTCAGTTCCTTCAGCTGCACATTGTCGCCCAGCTTCTGGCCGTAGCGGATTTCGATGCCGCCCACACCAAGCAGGAAGTCCACTTCCTTCTGGGCGAAATTGTCGGTCAGCTTGTACTTGGCGATGCCGTACTCGTTCAGGCCACCGGCCTTACCGTGCGCTTCGTATATCACCACGTCGTTGCCCAGCATCGCCAGACGATGCGCGCAGGACAGTCCGGCCGGCCCGGCGCCCACCACAGCAACCTTCTTGCCGGTGGACGGCGCGCGGTCGAACGGGTGGCCATCCAGCTGACAGTGATCGAGGGCGTAGCGCTGCAGCAGTCCGATCTTCACCGGCTGCCCTTCCGCATCATGATTGCGCACGCAGGCATCCTCGCACAGGATCTCGGTCGGGCAGACGCGCGAGCAGCTGCCGCCAAGGATGTTCTGCTGCAGGATGCCGACGGCTGCACCGTTGACGTTCTTCTCGTGGATGTTGCGGATGAAGCTGGCCACATCGATGCCTGTGGGGCAGATGCGCGTGCAGGGCGCGTCGTAGCAGTACAGGCAGCGCGCGCTTTCGATGGCCGCCTGGCGTGCATTCAGCGGCGGCGCGAGGTCTGTGAAATGTCCGGCCAGCTCTTCGTTCGTGGCTTTTGGCTGCGGTATGTATTTGAGGGACTCGATCATCGCTTCATCCTCGCGTTCTGGTTGGCTGGTTTTTCGCTGCTTTTTTATTTCATCTGTGGGAATGCAAATTGCGCGCCAGCGCTTGCGGTATTCGGCCAGCGCTGCATCACGGCCTTGTGGCGCGTATAGAAACGTACTCCTTCCGGGCCGTAGGCATGATGGTCGCCGAACAGGCTGCGCTTCCAGCCGCCAAAGCTGTTGAAGGCCATCGGCACCGGCAGCGGCACGTTCACGCCGACCATGCCGACGTTAATCTGCCGCACAAACTCGCGCGCCACGCCGCCATCGCGCGTGAACACGGCCACGCCGTTGCCGTACTCGTTTCTGTTGATCAGCTCCACGGCGCTGCCGACATCGGGCAGGCGCACCACGCACAGCACGGGGCCGAAGATTTCTTCCTTGTAGATCGTCATATCCGGCGTGACGTGGTCGAACAGCGTGCCGCCGACAAAGAAGCCATTCGGCCGTTCCGGCACGCTGTAGCCGCGTCCATCGACCACCAGCCTGGCGCCCTGCTCCACGCCTTCGCCAATCAGGCGCTCGATGCGCTGCTTCGCGGCGGACGAGACCACCGGCCCCATTTCGGCATCGGCGGTCATGCCGTCGCGCACTTTCAGTGCAGCCGTGCGCTTTTCCAGTGCGCCGATCAGCTTGTCTCCGGCGTCGCCGACCGCCGCCACCACCGAGATCGCCATGCAGCGTTCGCCGGCCGAACCGAAGGCCGCGCCCATCAGCGCATCGACTGCCATGTCCATGTCCGCATCGGGCATCACCACCATATGGTTCTTGGCGCCGCCCAGCGCCTGCACGCGTTTGCCGTGCGAGGAACCGCGTGCGTAGATGTATTCGGCAATCGGCGTGGAGCCGACGAAGCTGACCGCCTGCACGACCGGATGGTCGAGCAATGCATCCACCGCCACCTTGTCGCCCTGGACCACGTTGAACACGCCATCCGGCAGACCGGCGTCCTTCAGCAGCCGCGCATGCAGCAGCGACGGCGAGGGATCGCGCTCGGAAGGCTTCAGCACGAAGGTATTGCCGCAGGCGATGGCGATGGGGAACATCCACATCGGCACCATCACCGGGAAGTTGAACGGCGTGATGCCGGCCACCACACCCAGCGGCTGGCGCATCGACCAGGCATCGATGCCGCGCGCAATCTGGTCGGTAAACTCGCCCTTCATCAATTGCGGAATGCCGACGGCGAATTCCACCATCTCGATGCCGCGCGCCACTTCGCCTTGCGCATCGGAGAAGGTCTTGCCGTGCTCGCGGGTCAGCATGGCCGCGAATTCGTCCGTGTGCTGCTGGCACAGCTGCAGGTATTTGAACAGCACGCGGGCGCGGGTCAGTGCCGGCGTGGCCGACCAGGCCGGAAACGCTGCTTCGGCGGCGCGTACCGCGGCATCCACTTCCTGCGCCGTGGCCAGCGCCACGCGGGCTACCGGTTCGCCCAGCGCAGGATTGAATACGTCCGCATAACGGCCGCTGGCCGTATCGGCTTTGGCGCCGTTGATGAAGTGGGTGATGGTATCGAGGTCTCTCATTATCTTCTCTTTAAATTCAGCCCAGCAGCGAATCTGCCGGGACGCAGGGGTAGCCCAGGGCGTGCGCCACCGCTTCATAGGTGACGTGGCCCTGGCATACATTCAGTCCATTCTTCAGATGGGGATTGGCCTTCATGGCCCTGGCCCAGCCTTTGTCCGCCAGCGCCAGCGCGTGGCCGATGGTGGCGTTGTTCAGCGCGAAGGTCGATGTGCGGGCGACGGCGCCCGGCATGTTCGCCACGCAATAGTGGATCACGTTATCCACCACGAAGGTCGGGTTCTCGTGGGTGGTTGCATGGGAGGTCTCGAAGCAGCCGCCCTGGTCGATCGCCACGTCCACCACCACGGAACCGGGCTTCATGCGCGCCACCATGCTGCGCGTGACTAGCTTGGGCGCTGCCGCACCGGGCACCAGCACCCCGCCGATCACCAGGTCGGCGCTCATCACGGCATCCTCCAGGTTGTGCGCATTCGAGAACATGGTCTGGATGCGGTTGCCGTAGATCAGATCCAGCTGGCGCAGGCGGTCCACGTTCTTGTCCAGCACCGTGACGCGGGCGCCCATGCCGACGGCAATCTGCAGCGCATTGGTGCCGACCACGCCGGCCCCGATCACGGCCACATGGCCGGGCGCCACGCCCGGCACGCCGCCCAGCAGCAGGCCCATGCCGCCCTTGGATTTCTCCAGGTGTGCAGCGCCGGCCTGGATCGACATGCGCCCCGCCACTTCGCTCATCGGCGCCAGCAGCGGCAGGCCGCCGTTTGCGCCGGTAATGGTTTCGTAAGCGATGCAGATCGCGCCGGACGCCACCAGCGCCCTGGTTTGTTCAGGGTCGGGCGCGAGATGCAGGTAGGTGTACAGGATCTGGCCAGGGCGCAGCATGGCGCATTCCTGGGCCTGCGGCTCCTTCACCTTCACGATCATCTCGGCGCGCTCGAAAATCTCCTGCGCACTGTCGATGATGGTCGCACCTGAACCGGTATACATTTCGTCCGTCAGACCGATGGCTGCGCCCGCGTTGTGTTGCACCAGCACCTGGTGCCCGCGGAGTGTCAGTTCTTTGACGCTGGCCGGGGTAAGGCCAACGCGCGATTCCTGATTCTTGATTTCCTTCGGTACGCCTACCAGCATGTTCGTCTCCTCTAATCGATAGCTTTCAAGACCTTCGTGAGCTTGCCGAACAGTTCGTCGATATGCTTCTTCTCGAAGACCAGTGGCGGCGACAGCGCAATGATGTCGCCCGTGGTGCGAATGAGGACACCCTCCTCCGCAAATGCTTTCTTGAACGCCGAGTAGGCGCGCGCGCCGACCGGCTTGCCGGCCATCGGCGCCAGCTCGATGCCGGCCACGATGCCGAGGCTGCGGATATCGATCACGTTCGGCAGGCCTTTCAGCGAGTGCACCGCGTCTTCCCAATAGGGCTGGATTTCCCTGGCGTTCTGCAGGATGCCCTCGGTAGCAAAGATATCCATCGTGGCCAGCGACGCGGCGCAGGCGACCGGGTGGCCGGAGTAGGTATAGCCGTGGAACAGTTCGATGCCGGCCGGCGCCTCCATGAAGGCGTCGTGGATATGCTTCTTGCTGAAGACGGCGCCCATCGGGATGGTGCCGTTGGTCAGGCCTTTTGCCGTGGTCATCATGTCCGGCTCGACGTCGAAGTAGTCGGCGGCCATCGGCGTGGTCAGGCGGCCGAAGCCGGTGATCACCTCATCGAAGATCAGCAGGATGCCGTGCCTGGTGCAGATCTCGCGCAGGCGTTTCAGATAGCCTTTCGGCGGAATCAGCACGCCGGTCGAACCGGCGACCGGCTCCACGATCACGGCGGCGATGGTCGATGCATCGTGCAGGGCGACCAGGCGTTCCAGTTCATCGGCCAGGTTGGCGCCGTGTTCCGGCTCGCCGCGCGAGAAGGCGTTCTTCTCGATGTTGTGCGTATGCGGCAGGTGATCGACGCCGGGCAGCATGGCGCCGTATGGCTTGCGGTTGGCGGCGATGCCGCCGACGGAGATGCCGCCGAAGCCCACGCCGTGATAGCCGCGTTCACGTCCGATCAGGCGGGTGCGGCTGCCTTCGCCGCGCACGCGGTGATAGGCCAGCGCGATCTTCAACGCGGTATCCACGGATTCGGAACCGGAGTTGGTGTAGAACACGTGGCCAAACTTGTTGTTGGTGAAGGCCATCAGCTTTTCCGCCAGGTCGAAGGCGGCTGGGTGGCCCATCTGGAAGGTCGGCGCGAAGTCGAGCTGGCCCACCATTTCGCTGACGGCGGAGACGATCTTCGGATGCGAGTGGCCGCAGGGGACGCACCACAGGCCGGCGGTGCCATCGAGGATGTCGCGTCCATCGACGTCCTGGTAGTACACGCCTTTGGCGGAGACCAGCAGCCGCGGGCTGGCCTTGAAGTCGCGGTTGTTGGTGAAGGGCATCCAGAAGGATGCCATCGATTCCGGCCGAGTCTCGTTCATGCCTGTTCTCCTTTTTTTGAAACCGAACACCAGGGTCAGACCCATGGGGTCTGACCCCTTGGGTCTGACCCGGGTGTTCGGTTTTTTTACGACCCTCAAAAAACTTTACCAACTGGCAAAATCATGATGCAATAATAGACAGCAAGGTAACTATGGCACATATACACATGGGCGGAAACGATCCAACCGTATAGGTGCTGAAAACAGTACAGTTGTCAGGGCGGAGAACCGATGATGCATGCGGATTGGCCGGTGTTGTCGATAGAGCGGGCACGCAAGGGAAGCCTTGTGGACCAGATCGTTGACGCCATCAGCGCCAGAGTCGCCGACCGGGAGTTGCGCGTAGGCACGAAAATGCCCTCGGTGCGCCAGTTCGCGAAGTGTAATGGCATCAGTACCTTTACAGTCGTCGAAGCCTACGACCGCCTGGTCACGCTCGGACTGTTGTCTTCGCGCCGCGGTTCCGGCTATTTCGTGGCGCGCCAGGACCTGCCCGCCCTGCTCGCCCCTACGGCACTGGCGGCCGGCCCGGCCGCCGTCGATGCGCTCACGCCCGAACTGTATTCCGGCGCTTCCGAAGCGCTGCCGGTCGGCGCCGGCTGGCTGCCGCCCGAGTGGTACGGCGAGGATACGATCCTGGACGCCGTACGCCACGCCATGCGCATCCCCGCCAACCGCCTGCGCGGCTACGGCCATCCCCTCGGCTTCCCCAGCCTGCGGCAGTACATGGCGACCACCATGTCCGAAGAGATGTTTCCGCTGGAGGCCGAACAGATCCTGCTCACGCACGGCGCCACCCACGCCTTCGACCTGATCCTGCGCACACTCACCAAGCCGGGCGACACGGTATTCGTGGAAGATCCCTGCTACAGCAACCTGCTGTCGCTGATCCGCCATCACGGCTGCAACGCGGTGGGTATCCCGCGCGGCGAACATGGACTGGACATGGACTACCTGGCGGCCCAGGCCAGACTGGCCCAGCCCAAGCTGATGTTCGTCAACACCGTGCTGCAGAATCCCCTCGGTACCTCGCTGACGCAGGCCCAGGCCCACCGCCTGCTGGGCTACGCGGAGCAGTTCGACTTCTGGCTGGTGGAAGACGATATCTACCGCGAGCTGACGCCGCGCGGCGAGGCCTCGCTGGCGGCAATGGATGGCTTGCGGCGCGTGATCCGCGTCGGCAGTTTCTCCAAGACCCTGTCGCCGGTGCTGCGCGTCGGTTCGATCTGCGCCTCGCATTCGCTGCTGCCGGAACTGGTGCGCGTGAAGATGCTGGCCGGACTGACCACCTCCGAAGTCAACGAGCGCGCCGTGTACCACGCCATCACGGCACGTCCCTACAAGCGCATGGTGGAAAAGCTGGTCGCCCAGCTGGAAGCGGGACGCGAGCGCACCATCGAAGCGCTGAGCGGCGTCGGTATGCAGCCGGTGGCGAAGCCGCGCGGCGGCATGTTCGTCAGCGCCGGCTGGGAGGATGCGCCGCGCACCGGCTGGAACGGCAAGCTGGTGGCCGACCTGGCGCTGAAGGCCGGCATCCTGCTGGCGCCCAATGAATTCTTCATGCTGCGCGACAGCGACACGATCTGGTTCCGCTTCAACGTGGCCTACAGCGACGACCCGCAGCTGATTCACTTCCTCGCAACCGTCAGGAGCGCACATGGCCTCAGCTAAAATACGCCGCGTCTTGAACCGCGACCGGCTGGAAGCCGAGATTGCCGCCGAAGCGGTAAAGGTGTTTGCGGAATGCGGCTACGAAGGCACGTCCATCGCAACGATCGCGGAAAACGCCGGCCTGTCCAAGCAGAACCTGATGTACTACTACCCCAGCAAGCAGGCGCTCTACCAGCGCGTGCTGGACGATGTGCTGGACGACTGGCTGGACCGCATGGGCCACCTCGCCGATCCGGACAAGGAACCGCAGGACGTATTGCGCGCCTATATCCAGGCCAAGATCGCCTTCTCGCGCGAACAGCCCTCGGCTTCGCGCGTGTATGCAATGGAAGTGATCAGCGGCGCGCCGCTGTATGGCGACAAGATCCGCGCGCGCGTGCTGCCGCTGGTGCGCAAGGATATCGAGGTGTTCGAACGCTGGATCGCAGACGGCAGGATCGCGCCCGTCAACGCCACCCACCTGCTGTTTGCCATCTGGGCCATGACCCAGTCGTATGCCGACTTCGCGGCGCAGATGGCGCTGGTGCTGGGCCGCGAACAGTTGCAGCCGGAAGACTATCGCGACGCGGAAGAGACCATCATCCGGCTGGTGCTTTCCGCGCTGATCAAATCCACTTAGCGACGCTCAGGCGCAAAGTGCAGAAAGCACGCTTCCGGCGAGCTGCACCGACCAAGCCGGTGAGGGCAGCTCTTTCCGGGGTCGAAAACAGACCTTCTGAAATCGCTTCTGAAATTTTCTGAAAATTTCGACCGTCCGCAATTCTTATCCTGGAGGAGGCGCTGAATTAATCTCTTGTGGCCAAACTACAGCCGCGATTTTCCAACCATCTTCGGTACGCACCATCTGCCAGGACTCCCTGCCCCAGTTTTCCTTATAGCCGTCGCGCAGATTACTATAGTCAAACCATACTTGCGCCACTTCCCCATCGCTGTCGATGCGCACATTGGAGATGATCTCGTCAATCGTCGCTTTATCTGAGGCAATGCGATTGATAAACTTACGTGGGCTTGAGCTGAAGGTCTTTCGAGGAGGCTTCATTGCAGGATCTGGCCTGCTCGCGTAAAGCCTCGCAATAGTTGGGTCGGTTATTACGCTCGTCCAGGTAATATCTTCCTTCAAAAATAGTTTCAAGAATGCATCCTGGTCCTTACCAAGGATAGCAGCGCGAAAGCTCCGGATGAGTTCTTTATCTTCAGCACCTTGTGCGTATGCGTTCTGTGAGGACGTAAGAGAATTCGCCCAACGGATACGATTCAGCAAATGTCAGAAGCGTTTTCAGAAGGTTTGTTTTGGGACCCCGAAAAGACTACCGCCCCAGGTTTAAATGTGCTGGTCGAGCAGCAGCGGATTGCCGTCCGGATCGACGGCAATGATGTAGGCCGGACCGGTGGTGGTTTCGTCGGCGCGCGCCGCCAGTTCAACACCCTGCGCTTCCAGCCGCCGCTGGATTTCGCGCACGTCGGTAAAACCCGGCACCGGCTGGGCGCTGCTGTTCCAGCCCGGATTGAAAGTCAGCGTGTTCTTCTCCATCATGCCCTGGAACAGGCCGATGACAGTTTCGCCGTTCTTCATGATCAGCCAGTTCTGCTCGATGTTGCCGCCGAATTCCCTGAAGCCGAACTTGGCGTAGAACTCGCGCGAGGCCTTGATGTCTTTCACATTCAGGCTGATGGAAAAAACGCCCAGTTGCATGATCGTTCCCTTCGTTCAGTTGGACAGCAAAGTCTCCGGCACCGTGGCGCCGGCCTTGCGCGACGCTTCGGCCAGCGCGCGGATTTCGGTTTTCAGGCTGGCCGTACTGCCCGGCAGGGCACGCAGCATGAAGAAGGCCGGCGTATCCGTTTTCGACGCCTTGCGCACGATCTGCATCGCATTGCGCGCGTCCGGCAGGTCGGCCAGCATGGCATTGTATTCGGCCAGCGCCTGCGCCATTACCGCCAGCCCGCCGGACAGCTGCGCCGCATTCGCCTGCGCACCGCCCGCCAGCGCCTTGTTCGACGCCGCCATGCCGCGCAGCTGCGCCTCGAAGGTGTCTTCCACATCCTTGCGCGTCATGCGCGGATCGAGCTGGCGCGCGCGCTCCGCCATGGCGCCCGCCTCCTGCTCATTGCCCAGCGCCGCCAGCAGCTGCTGGTTGGCTGTCAGCGCCAGACGGCTGGCTTCCAGAAAGCGCGACAGCATCTGCTGGGTCGGGTCCTGCGCCTTCTCCATGGCGGAATAGGCAGCGCCGCCATTCCCGCTGGTCATGGTGGACGCTTGCGCCCTGGCCTGCGGGCTGAACGTTAGAGCCGCGAACGACGCTGCAATGCAGACACTGGCAATACGCATGGAACACTCCGGATAAAAGAAAGTTGCCAATAATACCACGCAAGTTTTCTTGCTAGAATGCAGAAATGTTCCCATCCTTCATCCTTGCCACACCGCGCCTGCGCCTGCGCTTCCTGACCGCCGCCGATGCACCGGCGCTGTTCGACCTGTTCTCCGATCCGGAAGCCATGCGCTACTGGAGCAGCGGTCCCTGGACCGACAGCGCCGAAGCCGATGCCATGGTCATCAGCGCGCAGGACGGCTACGCCAGCGGCGCGCACCTGCGCATGGCCATCGAGGTGGAAGGGCAACTGGCGGGCGTGGTCAACCTGTATGCGTTCAACCGGCAGAACCACCGCTGCGATATCGGCTACATGCTGAGCCGCGCCTTCTGGGGCAAGGGCTATATGCGTGAAGCGCTGGCCACACTGCTGGACCACGCCTTCGAAACGCTGGACCTGCACCGCATCGAAGCGGACATCGACCCGCGCAACCAGGCCTCAGCCAAACTGCTGCAAAGCCTGCACTTCAGGAAGGAAGGCCACTTGCGCGAACGCTGGTTCGTGGCCGGAGAAATCTGCGACAGCGATATTTACGGCTTGCTGCGCAGCGAATGGCGCCTGGCCGAGAAGGCCACCGCGGACAAGCCCAGCGCCACCAGCAGCAGCGTGGATGGCTCCGGAACGGCAGATGCGGCGGCGTCCAGCTCGAAGCCCTTGGCGTCCACGTTCCTGAAGTAATTCTGGCCGGTCAGCGTCAGCTGGGAATCCCAGGCGCCGGCCACCACATTGCCGCCGATCTGGCCGTTGCCGCCGGTGATGGTGGCGTTCGGCGCCAGCATGCTGCCTTTCAGGTCGATGCTGCTGAAGTCCAGCTTGACCGCATCCACGAAGTTGTACAGCACATTCGCGGTGGAACCGAAATCGCCCAGGCTCTTGATCACGCCGTTTGCCGCGCCGCTGACGTTGACGATCACGGTCGCGCCGTTGCCGATGCCGCTCACGTTCAGCCAGCCCGCGCCGGTCAGGTCGTTCGCGCTCAGGTCGAACACTTCCAGCGACCTGCCGCTGCCGGTCAGGTACAGTCCGCCGTATTGCGACTTGAAGGAACCGGTAGCGCCCAGCGTGTCCAGCTGCGACGAAACAGCCAGCGCATGCGCCGCGGTAGCCGAGAAGGTCAGCGGCAGCACGGCGGAATTCGACACGCCGTTTTTGCCGACGTTTTGCGACAGCGCAGTGCCGGCGCCGGCATACACCATGCCGTTATTCAGGGAACCGTTGCTCATGGTGAGCGAGCCGCCCGCCACCAGCGCATAGCCGTTGTAGGCCGTCTGGTTATTCCGGTTCAGGGCGAAGGAAGTCAGATTGACATTGCCGCCCGCCACCACGGCGCCTGCCGTGCCGTTGTTCGAGCCCTTGAAATTGCCACTGGTGAATACATTGGCGCCGCCAATGCCCAGGTCGATGACGCCCGCGTGTGCCGAGCCCGCCAGCAGCAGGGAAGCCATGCATGCCGCAAGCGCGGCAAAAGTCTTCTTCATCATCGAAAATTTCCTTAAAAGCAATTATCGTTGCCACACAGTATAACATGCATGCAGGGCGCTTCCTGTGCAGTTCATCCCGCGCTCGCGCAAGTCGCCCCCTTTATGCAACAGTCCATCGGAAAGCCATGGGCAGTTGTGAATGACGGGGGTACATTTGCACCATCGATTTACATGGAGAAAACGATGAAAACGATTAACAAGACCTTCAAGGAAACCTTCAACGAAGTCGTGGAGGCGTTTCTGGCAATCGGACGGCACCTGGTGCGCACGCTGGAATGCATGTCCTGGCCGGCACTTTTGTCGATGTGCATCGTGGTAGCCTTGTTCCTGACCATCCTGCCGCTCGCGGTGATGCTCTTCCTCGGCTTCATGATCGCCAAGCTGGCGATCGGACTGTTCGCCGCCAAGAAATACAAGCAGGAGTAAAGATGATGGGAGGCCGTACCCGCAATGCCCTGAATTTCGTCCGCGAGGTTGGCGAAACCGCCAGCAGCCTGTGGTGGAATTTCTTCGACTGGCTGGCACAGGTGCCGATGCGCCAGCTGGTTGTGACATGGGTACTGGCCCTGCTGCTTGCCACCACGCCGATCATCCATCCGAAGCAGGCCGGCTTCTTCATCTTCGTTTCGCTGGGCCTGAAGATCCTGGCCGGCGGCAAGCGCAAGGCGGAAATCGAGGCGCGCAAGGCGTCCGCCCAGGCCGGCACGGAAACGCTGGAGCGGCGCCTGGTGGAAGCGCAGATGGCCGCGCTGCAGGCGCAGGTCGAGCCGCACTTCCTGTTCAACACCCTGGCCCTGATCGGACAGCTGATCGAAACCGATCCGCCGGAAGCGGCCAAGATCCATACCCACCTGATCGAATACCTGCGCTCCACCCTGCCGCAGATGCGCTCGCGCGGCAACGGCACGCTGGGGCGCCAGATCCAGATGTCGCGCTCCTACCTGGCCATCATGCAGGCCCGCATGAAGTCGCGCCTCTCCGTTTCCATCGACGTGCCGCCGGAACTGGAAAGCGCCACCTTCCCCGGCATGACCCTGCAGATCCTGATCGAGAATTCGATCAAGCATGGCCTGGAGCCGAAGATCGAGGGCGGCCGCATCGATATCCGCGCCAGCATGGACAACAACGTGCTGCAGGTCGAGGTGCAGGACGACGGCGTCGGCTTCAATATGTATTCCGGCGACGGCGTGGGGCTGACCAATGTCCGCGAGCGGCTGAAGCTGATGTACGGCACGCGCGCCTCGCTGGCCATCGAGACGCCGCTCGAAGGCGGCTGCCGCGCCATCATCCGCCTGCCGTTCGCCCCCGATATCTTTGCCAAGCCGCTGTGAGCACCGCCATGACGCAACCTTCCGCCAACGCCATCATCGCCGACGATGAAGAACCGATGCGCGACATGCTGCGCAAGCGCCTGTCCGAAGTCTGGCCCGAGCTGAACATCGTGGCCGAGGCCGCGAACGGCATCGAAGCCATCGCCCTCGCCGGCAAGCACCAGCCGGACATCGTGTTCCTCGACATCCGCATGCCCGGCCTGTCCGGCATCGAAGCGGCGCGCATGCTGTTCAACCGCTGCCACGTGGTCTTCATCACCGCCTACGACCAGTACGCCATCGAAGCCTTCGAACAGGGCGCGCTGGACTACCTGCTGAAACCGGTCAACGCCGAACGCCTGAAAGTGGCCTGCACGCGGCTGCAGGCGCGCCTGGGCAAGCAGCCGGACAATATCGAACGCCAACTGAGCCAGCTGATCCGCCAGACCACGGGCAAGCCGGAGCGCGAATACCTGCACTGGATCCAGGCCCAGGTCGGCAACAGCCTGCGCATGATCAGCACGCGGGAAATCCTGTTCTTCCGCGCCGATGAAAAGTACACGCGTGTACAAACGCTGCAGGGCGAAGTCCTGATCCGCAAGACCCTGAAGGAACTGGCGGAAGAACTCGATCCGAATGAATTCTGGCGCATCCACCGCTCCACCCTGGTGCGCGTGGACGCCATCGCCGAGGTCACGCGCGACCTGCGCGGGCGGCAGATGGTCCGCGTGCGCAACTCGCAGGAAGAGCTGGAAGTCAGCCGCGGAAACACCCATTTATTCCAGCAAATGTGATATCCGCGCTGATGCGCTCGTGTCCGCTTGCTCCCTCTCCGGTGCTGGACTATATTGTTTGGACAGCGACGTCCGAACCACGAATCAGGGAGAGAATCATGACCAGCATTCCCAAGCAGACCCGCGCCACCATCATGCCCTGCCTGCGCTACCGCGATGCCCCGGCGGCCATCGAGTGGCTTACCAAGGTCCTCGGCTTCGAACCTGCACTGGTGGTTCCCAACGAGGACGGCACCATCGCCCACGCCCAGCTGGCGTATGGCAACGGCATGGTCATGCTCAGTTCCATTTTCGATACCGATTACGGCAAGCTGATGAAACAGCCGGCCCAGGTCGGCGGCTTCGTCACCCAGAGCGCCTACCTGGTGGTCAACAATGCCGATGAAGTGCACGCGCGCTGCCTGAAGGCCGGCGCGCCCATCCTGATGGAACTGAAGGATGAAGACTACGGCGGGCGCGGCTTCACCTGCCGCGATCCGGAAGGCCATGTATGGAGTATCGGCACCTATGATCCGTGGGAGCAGTAATGGGACGCACCGTTCACTTTGAAATCCAGGCGCTGGAACCGCAGCAGCTGATCGGCTTCTACTCCGCCATGTTCGGCTGGAGCTTCAGCAAATGGGAAGGCGGCGAATACTGGCTGATCGGCACCGGCGAGGAAGGCCAGCCCGGCATCAACGGCGGGCTGCTGCCGCGGCGCGGACCGCGCCCGGAGGAAGGCGCCAGCGTGAACGCCTTTGTCTGCACGGTCGATGTGGCAGACCTGGACCAGTCGCTGGCCCAGCTCCGGGAACTCAAGGGGATTGTCGCCGTGCCGAAGATGCCGGTGCCCGGCGTCGGCTGGCTGGCTTACGGCAAGGACCCGGACGGCAATATCTTCGGCATGATGCAGATGGACGCCGCCGCGTCCTTCGACTCACACGACTAGGCTGCCAGGGCGCCGATCAGGCCACGGTCGGCGACCTGCACCGGCCGTATCCTGATCAGGTTGCGGTACAGCGGCGGCATGCGTCCGCACAGCGCGTGCAGCTGCTCTTCGGGCATGGACGGCATCACGTACTGGAACTGGTCCGGATTATTCTGCGGCAGCGCGCCTTCCATGGTCGAACCGTAAGCCCCGAGGTTCATGAAACTCAGCGCGCTTTCATCCGGCCCCATGGCAAAGACAAAGGTGCCGTCCTTCGGATGGCCGAGGTACTGGCGCACTTCCGCCTGCGTCTCCGCATCCACGCCCTCCATCAGCTTGTAGCGCAGCTGCGCATAGGCCCGCGTGCATTCCATGAAGGCGGTGCGGATGCCGGAATGCGTGTGGCGTCCGTGGCTGCACAGCAGCAGGTTGCCGAAGGAATCCAGCAGCGCCACCGCATCGCCCCCGCCGGCCATGCCCTTGTCGCGCGCCCGCGCCTGCTGCAGATACGGCGCCAGGCCGGCATCGGGACGGCGCGGCGGGCACTTGTAGGTCAGCGCATCCGGGAAGGTACGCTTCAGCGCCCGCACGATGGGATGGTCCTCCGCCAGCGTGACCGGATCTTTCAGTTCGTGCTGCGGCGGATCGATATTGAACAGGTCCATCACGCCGGTGGACGTGGCTTCGAACACCAGCGAACACAGGGCCTGCGTCGGCTCGGCAATCGTCTTGCCGATGAAGAAGGGACGCGGCGCGGCCCCTGCTCCCCGGCGCGCATAGGACGAAGACCCCAGTACCGCCGGATAGGCAAAGGTGGATTCCGCTTTCGGCTGCAGCGCCGCCGGCAGCGAGGGGAAAAACGCGGAGCCGTTGTAGTTGATGCCGGCCTTCTGGTCCGGCGCGGCCACCACCACATTGAAGCCGCCGGACAGGATCGCGCCGGTGCACATCGCGCACGGATCGAGCGAGGTCACGATGGTGATCTCTTCAGGCTGCGGCAGTTCGCGGCCCTTGGCGCGTTCAGCGTAATACCAGTCGATCAGCTGGCGTTCACCGTGCGCGGTCGGGTCGTAGATCAGGCCATGCTTGATGACGTTGTTGTGCAGCGACTTCAGCACATTGCCGTGCTGGTCGAGCATGACGCCGCCGACACCGAAGGTGCCCTGGGTTTTCGCGGCGATGGCTTCGGACGCCGCAATGGCGACCGCTGCCTGAACGTCGATCGTGCGCTTCACCGTGGGGCCGTTACTTCTTCAGGTCCCAGCTGCCGAAGGCTTCCGGCAGCAGTTCCGACGCCGTGGTTTCGCGCACGTCGCCCTTCAGGTTGGCCAGCACCACCGGCAGCCGGTTGCCGCCGAGTTCCAGCGTGACCTGACGGCAGGCGCCGCAAGGAGCGATCGGCGCATCCGTTTCGCCAATCACCACCAGCTTGTCGAAATCGCCCGGCCTGTAGCCCTGGGCGATGGCGCTGAAGAAGGCGGTACGCTCAGCGCAGTTGCACAGGCCGTAGGACGCGTTTTCCACGTTACAGCCGTGGAAGACCTTGCCGTCCCGGGCCAGCAGGGCTGCGCCGACCTTGAAGTTGGAATAAGGTACGTAAGCCTTCAGGCGCGCGGCCTTGGCTTCGGCAATCAGCTGTTCGTTGTTCATGGACGCTGTGAACCTTAAGGGCGAATGGTGCGGTAAACGATTGGGTTGGCAGCCGGTGCTGCATCGGCAATGGTGTACGCCGCCTGGATCTCGCGTACGGCCTGCTCGGCAGCCTGCTGGGTGCGGGCGTGCACCATGGCCAGCGGCTGGCCGGCCTGCACCGGCTGGCCCAGCTCCACCAGGCCGGTCAGGCCAACGGCGAAGTCGATGGCGTCGCTCGGACGCTTGCGGCCGCCGCCCAGCGCCACCACCGCCAGGCCGATATCGCGGCATACGGTCCTCGCGGCGAAACCGGATTGCAGGGCCGGCGCCGGAATCACGATCGGTGCGCGTTCCAGGTGCTGGTCCATGTTTTCCACCAGGTCGGCCGGGCCGCCCAGCGCCTTGACCATGCGCGCAAAGCGGTCCGCCGCCTCGCCCGAGTCGAGGGCGTGCTGCAGCCTGGCGCGCGCTTCGGTTTCGTTGGCCGCCAGCTTGCCCAGCACCAGCATCTCGGCGCACAGCGCCATCGTCACTTCATGCAGGCGCGCCGGACGGAACTTGCCGGTCAGGTAGTCGATTGCGCCGCGCACTTCCAGCGCATTGCCGGCCCACGGCGACAGCGATTCGTTCATGTCGGTCAGCAGCGCCGAGGTCAGCGTGCCCGCGCCATTGCCCACCTTGACGATGGACTCGGCCAGTTCAACCGATTTCTCGTAGGTCGGCATGAAGGCGCCGGAACCGGCCTTCACGTCCATGGCCAGCACGTCCAGGCCTGCCGCCAGTTTCTTGGACAGGATGGAGCCGGTAATCATGGCCACCGATTCCACGGTCGCGGTCACGTCGCGGATCGAGTAGAAGCGCTTGTCGGACGGCGCCAGCGAGGAAGTCTGGCCGATGATGGCCACGCCGACGTCCTTCACCACTGCGCGGAATTTCTCGTTGCTCGGTACGGTGGAGTAGCCGGGAATGGAGTCGAACTTGTCGAGCGTGCCGCCGGTGTGGCCCAGGCCGCGGCCGGAAATCATCGGCACGAAGCCGCCGCAGGCTGCGATCATCGGGCCGAGCATCAGGCTGACCACGTCGCCCACGCCGCCGGTGGAGTGCTTGTCCATCACCGGGCCGGGCAGGCTCAGGTCTTTCCAGTTCAGCACTTCGCCGGAGTCGCGCATGGCCAGGGTGAAGGCCACGCGCTCGTCCATGTTCATGTCGTTGAAGAACACGGCCATGGCCAGGGCCGCGATCTGGCCTTCGGTCACGTCGTTATTGGTGATGCCCTTGACGAAGAACTGGATCTCCTCTTTGCTCAGGGCGCCGCCGTCGCGTTTTTTCCGGATGATTTCCTGTGGGAGGAACATTTTTTTATCTCTTTAATTGATGAGGGCTGCGTTTGCAGCCCAGAAACCTCAAACCGGGGTCAGACCCGAGGGGTCTGACCCTGATACGCGGCCGCCGCGGGCCAAGGGTCTGACCCCGTGGGTCAGACCCCGGGGCCAGGTTTTACTAAACGCCGTAAGGAATCCAGATATTCTTCACCTGCGAAGCATGCGCCAGCACGATACGTCCGCCAGCCTGCTGCGTGCTGAACCAGTCGCGCCCCTTCGCGCCGCCGGTCCAGGTCCGCTTCAGCGAGCCGGCCGACAGCTTCTCCACCTCAGCGCAGCCCGCAGCCGAACCATCATGGCGCCACACCGCATCCACATCCGAGTGTGCCGCCAGCGTACGCGCCAGTTCATCCGCCGAACCGGTCACGATGTTCACCACGCCGCCCGGCAGATCGGAAGTATCGAAGATCTGATACAGATCCGTCGCCGACAGCGGATAGGCCTCGGAAGGCACAGCCACCACACGGTTGCCGACAGCAATTGCCGGCGCCACCAGCGAGATGAAGCCCAGTAGCGGGTTCTCGTTCGGACACACGATGCCGATCACGCCGATGGCTTCGTTCAGCGCCACGGTAATGCCATGCATCGGCGGCTGGTGCGCCAGGCCGTCGTACTTGTCGGCCCATGCTGCCCAGTAGAAAAGGCGCTCGATCGAAGCCTGCACTTCTTTCTCAGCGTTTTTAGCGCCGGTCTGCGCCGCGATGCGCGCAGCGAATTCCTCGCCGCGTGCGGCCAGGTTTTCAGCGATGTAGTACAGCACCTGCGCGCGGTTGTGCGCCGTGGCCCTGGTCCAGCCGGTCGCCTTGTGCGCGGCTTCCACGGCATTGCGGATGTCCTTGCGGTTGCCCTCGCCCACTTCGCCGAGGAACTTTCCGTCCGCACCGTGAATGGCGCGCGAGTAAGCGCCGTCCGGACGCGCCTGCTTGCCGCCGATATACAGCTTGGCGGTGCGGTCGATGGCGAACGGATCGGCGGCTGCAGGGGCGGCCTTGGCCTTGCCCGGAACCGCCAGCACCGGCGCTGCCGGACGTGCATCTTCGAACGTCGGCACCAGGTACTCGTACATGCCCTCGCGGCCGCCTTCACGGCCGTAGCCGGACTCCTTGTAGCCGCCGAAGCCGCAGGCTGCGTCGAACTGGTTGGCGGTGTTGATCCACACCACGCCGGCCTTGATGGCAGGCGCCACGTCCAGCGCCAGCGAGATGTTCTCGGTCCAGACGCAGGAAGCCAGGCCGTACACGGTGTTGTTCGCCAGCTGCACGGCTTCAGCCGGGGTGCGGAAGCTCATCGACACCAGCACCGGTCCGAAGATTTCCGCTTGCGCCACGGCGGCGGAAGTCGAGGCGCCGGTGATCAGGGTCGGCGGGAACCAGGAGCCATTGGCCGGGATTTCACAGCCGGCAGGCTGGTACACCTCGCAGCCTTCGGCGCGGGCCGAGTCCACCAGGCCGGCGATGCGCTGGCGCTGGATCGGATCGACCAGGGCGCCGATGTCCATCGACTTGTCCAGCGGGGAGCCGAGGCGCAGGTTGTCCATGCGCGCTTTCAGCTTGGCCAGGAAGCGCTGCTCGACGGATTCCTGCACCAGCAGGCGCGAACCGGCGCAGCAGACCTGGCCCTGGTTGAACCAGATCGAATCGACCAGGCCTTCGACAGCGGCGTCCAGGTCCGCATCTTCGAAGACGATGAACGGCGACTTGCCGCCCAGTTCCAGCGACAGCTTCTTGCCGGTGCCGGCAGTCGCTTCGCGGATGATGCGGCCCACTTCGGTGGAGCCGGTGAAGGCCAGCTTGTCGATGCCTTCGTGCTTGACGATGGCTTCGCCGGTGCGGCCGTCGCCGGTCACGATGTTGACCACGCCGGCCGGCACGCCGGCCTGCACGCAGATGTCGGCGAACAGCATGGCGCTCAGCGGCGTGAATTCGGCCGGCTTGAAGACGATGGTGTTACCGGCAGCCAGTGCCGGCGCGATCTTCCATGCCAGCATCAGCAGCGGGAAGTTCCACGGCACGATCTGGCCGACCACGCCCACTGCGCGGTGCGCAGGAAATTCTTCGTCCAGCAGCTGTGCCCAGCCGGCGTGGTAGTAGAAGTGGCGCGCCACCAGCGGCAGGTCGGCATCGCGGGTTTCGCGGATGGTCTTGCCGTTGTCCAGGGTTTCCAGCACGGCGAACAGGCGCGCGTGCTTCTGCATCAGGCGCGCGATGGCGTACAGGATCCTGGCGCGGCCATGGCCGCCCAGCGCCTGCCAGCCCGGCAGCGCTGCACGTGCAGCCTGCACGGCGCGATCGACGTCGGCGGCGCTCGCCTGGGTCAGTTCGGCCAGCTGGGAACCGTCGGCCGGATTATTGGAAGCGAAGGTCTCGCCCGGCTCGCTCCATGCATTGTCGATGAACAGGCCGAATTTGCGGGAGCGCTGCTCCAGCCACGCTTGCGCTTCTTTCTGGCTTTCAGGTGCAGGGCCGTAGTCCATGGTGTTGAGGATCTCGTTAATAGTTGGCATGGCGATGTCTTCTTAAGGTTGCGCGTGGCGGTGGGCGGCGGAGTAGGCGCCGGTCACATGGTGCTCCAGCTGGCGCTCGATGTCGGTCAGCAGGCTCGAAGCACCGATACGGAACAGGTGCGGCTCCAGCCACTCGTTGCCCAGCTCTTCCTTCATCACGGTCATGTATTGCAGCGCGGACTTGGCGGAGCTCACGCCGCCGGCCGGCTTGTAGCCCACCTGGAAACCGGTGCGCTCGTAGTATTCGCGGATGGCGCGTACCATCACCAGCGATACCGGGATGGTGGCGTTCACGCCTTCCTTGCCGGTCGAGGTCTTGATGAAATCGGCGCCTGCCATCATGCAGACCCAGGATGCCTTCGCCACGTTTTCCAGGGTGACCAGATCGCCGGTCGCCAGGATGGCTTTCACGTGGGCTTCGCCGCAGGCCTTGCGGTAGGCCAGCATTTCATCGTACAGCGCCTGCCAGTTGCCGGTCAGGACGTGCTGGCGGGTGATCACGATGTCGATCTCCTGCGCGCCGGCGGCCACGCTCAGTTCGATCTCGCGCACCTTGGTTTCCATGCTGGTCAGGCCGGCCGGGAAGCCGGTCGAAACGGCAGCGATGGGCAGGCGGCCTTTCAGTACCTTGTCCGCGTGCTGGATCATCTCGTGGTACACGCAGACGGCGCCGGTCATCAGATTGCGCTCCTGCAGGCCCAGTGCCTGTACCAGGTCGCTGCGCAGCGGACGCATGGCCTTCATGCACAGGCGCTCGACGCGGCCGGGCGTGTCGTCGCCGGACAGCGTGGTCAGGTCGATCAGCTCGATGGCTTTCACCAGCCAGGCGGCCTGGTACTCTTTCTTGACGGTGCGGCGGTTCGCCAGCGATGCGGCGCGGCGGTCCGCGGCGGCCTTGTTCACATGGATGTGATTCAGCCAGCCCAGGTCGAGGCCTTGCGGCTCGTTGCGCTTGAAGTCGGTGATGATATTGCTCATAGGAGGTTGGTTCCGTTGGAAAGAGGTTTCACGCCGAGGTGGTGAGCGATGGTCTGGCCGATGTCCGAGAAGGTCTCGGAGACGCCGAGCGACTGTGGCTTCACATTGGGGCCGAAGAAGATCACCGGGATGTGTTCACGGGTGTGGTCGGAGCCTGGCGAGGTTGGATCGCAGCCGTGGTCGGCGGTGATCACGCACAGGTCGCCGTCCTTCAGCTTGGCGATGAATTCAGGCAGGCGCGCATCCATTTCGTGCAGGGCGTTCGAGTAGCCGGCAACGTCGCGGCGGTGGCCGAAGGCCTGGTCGAAGTCCACGAAGTTCACGAAGGTCAGCGATTTTTCGCCCGCTTCGTCCTGCACTTTCAGCAGTGCGTCGAACAGCGCCATATTGTCCGGGCCTTTCACCACGCGGCTCACGCCTTGCGCGGCGTAGATATCGCTGATCTTGCCCAGTGCGATCACCTCGCCGCCCTCGTTCTTCACGTGGTCCAGCAGGGTCGGTGCGTGCGGCGGCACGGCGTAGTCGTGGCGGTTGGCGGTGCGCTTGTAGTTGCCGTTGGCACCGAGGAACGGGCGGGCAATCACGCGGCCGATGTTGTATGGCTTGACCAGCTCGTAGGCCTTCTCGCACATATCGTACAGGCGGTCCAGGCCGAACGCTTCTTCGTGCGCAGCGATCTGCAGCACGGAGTCGGCGGAGGTGTACAGGATGGGCTTGCCGCTGGCGACGCTTTCGTCACCCAGCTCGGTGATGATGGTGGTGCCGGAGGCGTGGCAGTTGCCGAGGAAGCCCGGCACGCCTGTCAACTCCTGCAGCTTGTCGGTCAGCTCCTTCGGGAAGGAAGGTACGGTCTTGGGGAAGTAGCCCCAGTCGTAGGTGACCGGCACGCCGGCGATTTCCCAGTGTCCGCTCTGCGTATCCTTGCCGGTCGATTGCTCGCGTGCGGCCCCGTAGGCGCCGGTGAAGCCGTCGCGCCGGTTGAACGCCGCGGCCCATTCGCCGCTGGCGGCGTGGGCGGCAGCGGCCAGGCCCAGGCCTTCCATGGTCGGCAGGCTCATTGGCTTGCCTTCCCTGGCTGCCCAGGCTGCGATGTGACCGAAGGTGTTGGTGGCGGAGTCGCCGTATTTGCCGGCGTCGGGCGTGGCGCCGATGCCGAAGGAGTCTAGCAGGAGGATGAAGGCGCGGGACATGGTAAGCCTCGATTTGTTTGTTGAAAACCCTGACCTGGGTCGAAAACCTGAAAACCTGGGTCAGACCCGCGGGGTCTGACCCTTGGGGTCGTACCCTTCGGGTCCGACCCTGGTTTTAGGTTTTGGCGACCTTGGCCAGGAAAGCCAGCATCAGCTTGACCAGGCTTTCCGCGCCAACGGCAGCGTATTTCAGGGTCTGCTCATGCGACAGCGGGAACGGCGACATGCCTTCCGCCAGGTTGGTAATCACCGAGCAGCCAACCACTTTCAGGCCGCAGTGGCGGGCCGGCACAACTTCCGGCACCACCGACATGCCAACCACGTCCGCACCCAGGGTCTTGAACGCGCGGATTTCAGCAGGCGTTTCGAAGTTCGGGCCCGGATAAGCGATGTACACGCCCTCATGCAGCGTGATGTTCTGCTCCGCCGCGGTGGACTGCAGCAGCTTGCGCAGGTCGGCGTCGTAGGCATTCGCCATCGAGAAGAAGCGCGGGCCGAAGCGTTCGTCGTTCGGGCCGATCATGGCGCTGCCCGGCAGGAAGTTGATGTGGTCGTTCAGCGCCACCAGGGAACCCGCATCCACTTCCGGACGCAGCGAACCGGCTGCATTGGTCACGAACACGAATTCGCAGCCCAGCAGCTTCAGGGTACGCACGGCGGAAGTCATCACGCCCATGCCGTAGCCTTCGTAGAAATGGCCGCGGCCCTTCAGGCACACCACCTGCACGCCTGCCAGCGTGCCCATTACCAGCTGGCCGGCGTGGCCATGCACGGTGGAGATCGGGAAGCCCGGCAGTTCGTCGAAGCCGATGGCGACCGCATCGGCCATTTGCTCGGCCAGAACGCCCAGGCCGGAGCCCAGGATCAACGCTGCGCGCGGCTGGAAGTTCGCGGGCATACGCGCGCGAATGATGGCGGCTGCCTGAAATGGGGTATTAGACATTGAAATCCTCGTTCTTTTTTGGTGAATTCTTCGGTGAATGCGGGCGGACGTACGAGCGTACGGCGACACTATGCATCATTGGCTATATGTATGGCAAATACCATTTTTCTTTGCTATTTATATCAAGCAAATATAAATTCGGACGTATTATAGCCAACAAAGCCAATTGACACGTAACGGACAAATGTTTAGCATGACAAACAAATGTTTATAGCGAGTGCCCGTGAGCGAAATCTCCCGTAAAGAACAGCTGCTGGATCTGATCCGGGCCAACCCCTTCATTTCCCAGCAGGAGGTGGCCGAACAACTGGCCATGTCGCGTTCCGCCGTGGCCGGGCATATTGCCACCCTGATCCGCGAACGCCGCCTGCTGGGCCGCGCCTACGTCTTCCCCGACCGCCGCCCCGTGCTGTGCATCGGCGCGGCCAACCTGGACCGCAAACTGCGCCCCCTGCAGCCGCTGCAGATGGGCACCTCCAATCCCGCCGGCGCGGAAGAAAGCTTCGGTGGCGTGGCGCGCAATATTGCCGAAAACCTGGCCCGTCTCGACCTGCCCTGCGGCCTGCTGACTTCCATTGGCGACGACTCCTCCGGCCGCGCCCTGCGCGCCCAGGCCGAAGCCGCCGGCATCGACATGGCCGGCAGCCTGCACCTGAACGGCATGGGCAGCGGCACCTATACCGCCGTACTGGACGCCAAGGGCGAACTGGTGGTCGCCCTGGCCGACATGGCCCTGTACGACATGATGACGCCGGCCTTCCTCACCTCCCGCCTGCCGCTGCGCAATGCGGCAGCCATGGTGATCGCCGACCTGAACCTGCCGCAGGATTCCGTCTCGCTGCTGCTGGCCGATGCCCGCGAGAGCGGCGTGCCGCTGGTGATCGTGGCCGTGTCGCAGCCGAAGATGAGCCGCCTGCCGCAGGACCTGCACGGCCTGAAGCTGCTGATATTGAACCGCGGCGAACTGGAAAGCCGGGTCGGCCGCGCGCTCGGCACCGAAACCGAACTGCACGAAGCCTGCGGCGAAATGCAGGCCCAGGGCGCACAGGACATCATCGTCACCTGCGGCGCGCAAGGCGTGTACCACACCATTCCCGGCGGCCTGCACTGGCTGCCGGCCCACGACGCCAATGTGGTGGACGTTACCGGCGCCGGCGACGCCTTCTCGGCCGCCGTCTGCTGGTCGCTGGTGCAGGAGGCAGGCGACCTGCACCTGGCCTGCGAACGCGGCCTGCTGGCCGCCGCCCTCACGCTGGAAAGTCCGCACACCGTATCGCCCGCGCTGTCCGCCGAAAAGCTGGGCGCGCACACACCTCTCGAAAGGGACTGAATCATGCAGCAATACCTCTCCTTCTCCCCCGAAGTCGCGAATGCACGCGCCGCGGGCAAGCCTGTCGTGGCGCTGGAATCGACCATCATTTCGCACGGCATGCCGTATCCGCAGAACGTGCAGACTGCGCGTGAAGTGGAGCAGATCGTGCGCGACCACGGCGCCGTGCCGGCCACCATCGCCCTGATCGGCGGCAAGATCTGCGTCGGTCTGACCGACGAGCAGCTGGAATTGCTGGGTAATTCGCCGGACGCGCTGAAAGTCAGCCGCCGCGACATGGCGTATGTGCTGTCGCAGTTCAAGCTGGGCGCCACTACCGTAGCCGCCACCATGATCTGCGCCCAGCTGGCCGGCATCTGCGTGTTCGTCACGGGCGGCATTGGCGGCGTGCACCGCGGCGCCGAAACCAGCATGGATATTTCGGCCGACCTGCAGGAACTGGCGCAGACCAATGTGGCCGTGGTGTGCGCGGGCGTGAAATCCATCCTCGACATCGGCCTCACGCTGGAATACCTGGAAACCCTTGGCGTGCCGGTGGTGAGCGTGGGCCAGCAGGGCTTCCCGGCCTTCTTCACGCGCGAAAGCGGCTTCAAGGCCGACTTCCAGCTGGACACGGCAGCCGACCAGGCCGCCTTCCTGCACACCAAGTGGCAGCTCGGCCTGCAGGGCGGCGCCCTGATCTCGGTGCCGGTGCCGGAAGCGGACGCCATGCCGAAAGAGGAAATCGACCGCATCACGGTGCAGGCGCTGGCCGAGGCGGAACAGAACGGCGTCACCGGCAAGGCCGTCACGCCTTTCCTGCTGGCCCGCATCAAGACGCTGACCGAAGGCCGCAGCCTGATGACCAATATCGCCCTGGTCAAGAACAATGCCCGAGTTGGCGCGCAGCTGGCCAGCGCGCTGCACGCGTAACGACACACGCCGCCATTCATAAAGCCCACCATGTCCATCGACCTCAAACAGCTTAGATATTTTCTTGCCGTCGCTGAGGAGAAAAGCTTCAGCCGCGCCGCCGAACGGCTGCATATCTCGCAGCCGCCTTTAAGCCAGCAGATCATGAAGCTGGAAGCAGAACTGGGCGTGAAGCTGTTTGCCCGCACCACCCGCAGCTTCGAGCTGACGGTGGCCGGCAAGGCGCTGATGGCGGAAGCGGCGGACCTGCTGGGCAAGATGCGCATGACCATCGACACGGTGCGCCAGATCGACCGCGGCGAAGTGGGCCGCCTGCGCGTGGGCATCGTCGGGTCGGCGATGTGGGGGCCGATCCCCAGCATGCTGGAAGAATTCCAGAGCAAGTTCCCGCGCGTGACGTGGACCATCCACGAACTCGGCCCGACCGTGCAGTACGACGCGCTGCGCGCCAAGCAGATCGACGTCGGCTTCTGGCGCGAACCGAAGCTGGACGAGGATGAACTGAAGCGCGACAACCTGACGCAGGAGCTGTGCTTCCGCGAGAACATCTGCGTGGCGGTCAACGAGCATCATCCGCTGGCCAAGCTGGAAGCGATCGACCTTGCCGACATCGCCGAGGAACCGATGCTGACGCTGACCCTCGACAAGTCCTCCTTCCCGCGCTACCTGATCCAGTGCTGCGTGAAGGCCGGCTTCCAGCCCACCATCTTCCAGGAAGCGAACGAGCCGCAGACCCTGCTGGCCATGGTCGGCGCCGGCCTGGGCGTGACCCTGATGCCGGAAACCACCAGCCGCATCGGCTGGCCTGGCGTGGTCTTCCTGCCGATCCGCAATCCGCCGTCGGCCAATCTGTACATCGCCTACACCACGGTGGATGACGCGCCGGTGGTGCGCGCCTTCCGCAATATTCTCCGCCCGGCTACCTGAGCGCTGCCTCCGGTGCCGCGCTAGTGCGTGGCGCCGCCAGCCGCAACAGCGTCAGCGCCGGTGTTCAGCGCGGTGCGCACGGCAATGCGCAAGCCTTCGGCCATGCTGGCGAGCGACATGCTGGCGGCGCCGGGGTGCGCGGCCGCCTGTTCCGGCAGGAATGGAATATGAATGAAGCCACCCTTCACCGCCGGCGCCGGCCGCATGGCCAGTGCATGCATCAATCCATAGAACACATGGTTGCAGACGAAGGTGCCGGCCGTCTGAGACACGCTGGCCGGCAAACCGGCTGCGCGCAGCGCGTGCACGATGGCCTTGACCGGCAGCGTGGAGAAATAGGCGGCGGGACCGTCCGCCGCGATGGGCTGGTCGATCAGCTGCTGCTGGCGGTTGTCGCAGATCGGCGCGTCATCGATGTTGATGGCGACGCGCTCGATGGACATATCGACGCGGCCACCAGCCTGGCCGACCGCAATCACCAGCGCCGGCTGCAATTCGTCCAGCGCGGCGCGCATGGTATCGATGGCGGCGCCGAAGACGCAGGGCAGCTGGCGCACTTCGACCGCGAAGCCGTCTTCGCGCCAGCCTTGCAGCGCTCGCACCGCCTCCCATGCAGGATTGATGGTCTCTTTATTGAATGGCTCGAAGCCGGTCAGCAAAACGGTTTTCATATCAGGATGTAGAGCAGGACAATGTTCACGAACAGCAGCGGCAGCGCGGTCGGGATCTGCGCCTTGATGACGGCATTCCGGTCCGGCAGGTCGAGCAGCGCTGCGGGGATGATGTTGAAGTTGGCGGCCATGGGCGTCATCAGCGTGCCGCAATAGGCGCTGAACATGCCGATCGCCGCCATCGCCGCGGGATTGATCCCGAACTGGTGCACCAGCACCGGAATGCCGACGCCGCCCGCCATCACCGGGAAGGCGGCAAAGCCGTTGCCCATGACGATGGTGAACAGCGCCAGTCCGATGCAGTACACGGCTACCGCCACCAGCGGCGAAGTCAGGCCGATATAGGAAGTGGCGACGTGCGCCACAGCCTTGCCGACACCGGCTTCGGTAAACAACAGGCCAAGCACGGCCAACATATGCGGCAGCACCAGGGCCCAGCTCATGGCATCGACCAGGCGGCGTGCTTCGCGGCCGGCCTGCAGCGGCGTCGCGCGCGTCAGCCAGCAGGCTGCTGCGACGGCAATCACCGAGGCGCAGCCCAGCGCGGCCAGGGTGAGGTGCTTCTGGTCGAACAGGAACAGGCCGTCGATCCTCACGTCCTTCAGCAAGGTGGCGCACAGCATGGTCACGGCAGGAATGATCAGGGCAGGCAGCAGCAGCTTGTGCTGCAGGCGCACAGCGCTGGCGCGGCGGGTTTCTTCTGGTGGCGTCTGCGGCTTGCCGCTGCGCACACCGCCAAAGCCGGCCAGCAGCGCCATGGCCAGCATCATCGCGCCGGCCGCTTCCGGCGCCAGCAGGTCGCCTGCCAGATACACCGTGGCGTACAGCGCCCAGAACAAAGCCGTGGTCCAGCGCCGCGGGTTGCTGCGGTCGGCGGCGGACATGAGCGCCACCAGCGCCAGCATGGCGCCCAGCAGCCAGTAGAAATATTCGACGCGGATGATCACTGCTGCCTCGCCAGGTAGCGGTCCAGGCGGTGCAGGCGCCAGGCGTGGATGATGAAGGCGCTGATGGCCGTCGGGATGCCCCACAGCGCCATATGCAGCGGATCGACTTCGATGCCCTCGGCGCGCAGGATGGTCTGCATCAGCACGATGGCGCCGAAGGCGACGAAGATATCCTCGCCAAAGAACAGGCCGACGTTATCGGTTGCCGCGGTCATGGCGCGCACGCGGTAGCGCTGTTCTTCGCTCAGTTTTGGATTGCGCTGTTCGGCGGCGCTTTCCGCCATTGGCGCGACCAGGGGACGTACCATGGACGGGTGCCCGCCCAGCGCGGTCAGTCCCAGCGCGGCGCTGATTTCGCGCACGGCCAGATACACGATCAGCAACCGGCCGGCGGTGGCGGAGCGCACGCGCGCAATCGCCGACTGCGCATACTCGCGCAGTCCGAAGCGCTCCAGCAGACCGATTGCGGCCAGCGGCAGGAGGTAGATCATGGGCAGGTTGCGCGTCTTGATGAAGGCCGTGCCGAGGGAGGCCAGCAGGTGATCGAGCGGCATGAAGGCGGCGAAGCCGGTCGTGAAACAGGCGGCGGCGACGACGAGAACGGGATGCAGGCGCAGGAGGAAGCCAAGAATGATGACCGCGACGCCAAGCAGGGGCCAGAGATTTGGATGCATGCCAGCATATTACGCCGGACCTGGCCGGCGCGGCTGCGCGCGAAGGCAAAAAAGGTTCATCGCGGACTAGCGGGATGACGGCACCGCAAACTTGCCTGATTGGAGACTCAGGGAGGGGGCCCTACCGCGCAGCGCTTGCCATGGCGCGCTTTGCTGTACCGCGGGCTGCCGCCGGCGTTCTTGCCGCGGGTGCTGAGCCGGTGTGCCGTCAAGCAGACGCGCTATGGCCATCTTGCACGCTGAGCGGCAAGCGCCGGCCAGCAGCCATTCCTCGCTGCCAGACAGGCGAAGCCGGACTGCTTTCCACGCATTGCGCTTGCCGCTGCCGCGCGGGTTGGCAAAACGCGACGGCGACATCACCTGCTCGCCGCACTTAATCGCATCGCCCTCGACCCGGGCGAAATAATTCTGGCCGCCGAAGCTGGCACGCAGCCTGGTTCCATGAGGAAGAAACACCTGCTTCCACTGGTATCCCGCTTCGAGGCAGGCGCTGCCTGTGCCGGGGCGGCCGGCGTTTCCAAACGCTGCTATCGCTATCTAAGACTTACTAAACGGCGCGGCGACACCCCATCATCGCGACAGCGATCCATCCCCAGGAGTTACTGCCGGCGAGCTGGCTTGATCAGGCTGAGCACGAGTTTCCCGGAAATCCGCGACGAACCAAAAAAAAAGCCCACCTCGCGGTGGGCTTTCGTGTGGGCTCTGAAGCGAATCAGAAGTTCGCTTTGAACTGCACGCCGTAGGTGCGCGGTTCGTTCAGGATGCCGGTCAGGTTATTGAAGTCGATGGCGCCGACGGCTTGCACGCGGTCGGTGATGTTACGGCCGTACACGGCCAGTTCGTATTTGCCATCAGCCCACTTGTAGCCGGCGCGGATGCCGCCTTCCAGCAGGGTCTTCGCGCTGTACTCCTTGGCTTCATACAGGAAGAAGTTGTACTTGGTGCGGTAAGCCCAGTCGGTGAAGGCGTAGAACTCGCCGTTGCCGATCGGGGTGCTGTAGCGCAGGGTCACGTTGTGCTGCCACTTCGGTGCACGCGGCAGCGGATTGCCGTTGATCAGCGCCACGGTGGTGCCCTGCAGTACCTTGGTCGGGTCGGTCACGGTGCAACCATTGCCGCAAGGCTGTGCGAACAGGTTCGGGTCCTTGATCTCGGTATCGTTGTAGCTGGTGCCGAAGGTGAAGTTCCAGTTTTCGCTGATGTTGGCCTGGAAGTCCAGTTCCACACCCTGGCCGATCGCTTTCTCGGCGTTGATCAGCTGGTTCTGGTTGATGGTGCCGGAACCTGCGGTCAGCTGCTTGTCCTTCACGCGATAGCGGAACACGGTGGCCGACACGCGGGCGCGGCGCTCCCACAGGTCGGACTTCACGCCGGCTTCGTACGACAGCACGCGCTCGGAATCAGCCTGCGAAGGCAGCGAGTCCAGGCCGAACAGGCGGCCCTGCATCGACGGTGCGCGGTAGCCGGTTGCCACGCGGGCGAACACGTTGGTGTCGCGGTTCAGCGTGTAGGTACCGGACAGGTCCCAGCTGACGTTGTCGGTATCGGAGCTCAGCGGCAGATAGCTCTGGCCGGTCGGCTCGATACGGCGCGCCACGAAGTCCTTCTTGTCCTTGGTGTAGCGCAGGCCGCCGCGCACTTTCAGCGCGTCGGACACGGTGTAGTTGACGGTACCGAAAGCGGCGTACGACCTGGAATCCTGCACCTGGGTCGCGTAGCCTGGATTCAGCTTGCTGGCGTTCAGCGTGTCGTAGGAGATCGAATCGATCTGGATATGTTCGTCGAAGTAGTACAGGCCGGCGATCCACTGCAGCGGGCCCTTGTAGTTGGACTCGACGCGGAATTCCTGCGAGATCTGCTTGTGGTTCGGGATCAGGTCGGCGGTTTCAACCACGAACGGGATGGTGCCCGGGCCCATAGGCGGCGCGTACACGGCGCCATAGCCGCCGTCCACGTCGGCGCGGCTGAAGAAGTCCAGCTTTTCCCAGCCGGTGATCGAGTGCAGGGTGTACTCCGGCAGCTGCCATTTCAGGCGCAGGTTGGCGCCCTTGTTCTTCAGGTGCTGTTCGTTGAAGCCGTCGGTCGGGTAGGAGCCGTAGTCGAAACCATCGACCAGCTCATTGGTGCCCTTCTTCAGGATGTTGGCGCGGAACAGGGTCGCGGTGCCGTCCATGTCGCGGCCGTGCACGTTCAGCAAGGCGCTGAAGTCCTTGCTTGGCTGGACCAGGACCTGGAGGCGGCCGGCGTTGTCTTTATAGCCTTCGAAATCGTGGGTGCCGGTCGGACGGTCGTTGTGCACGCGGTCGCCGCGGTGCTGGGACTGGCCGGAGAAGCGCATCGCTACCGTGTCGCTGACCGGAATATTCCAGGCGCCTTCGATATTGCGCACTTCATCCTTGCCGTAGCCCAGGTTCAGGTAGCCTTCCTGCTTGGTCAGGGTTGGCTTGGCGGAGTCGAACTTGATCACGCCGGCCGGGGAGTTGCGGCCGAACAGGGTGCCCTGCGGACCGCGCAGGATTTCAACCTGGTCCACGTCGAATACCGGGAAGCCTTTCAGCATCGGGTTTTCCTGCACGATGTCGTCCATCACCAGGCCCACTGGCTGGGAGGCGTTCAGGTCGAAGTCGGTGTTGCCCAGGCCGCGGATATAGAAACGCGGGAAGGTACGGCCGTAGTCCGATTCAACGGACACGGATGGCGAGCGGCCGCTGAGGAAGCGGATGTCCTGGCCGGAGGAAGTCAGGATGTCGAGCTTTTCACCTTTCAGGGTGCCGATCGACATCGGAACGTCTTTGATGTTTTCAGCGCGGCGTTGCGCGGTAACAATCACAGTTTCCAGCTGGCCAGACACTTTCTGCTCCGGCTGAGGGGTGTCCTGCGCCATTGCTGGGAAGGCACTGGCAACGGCCAGCGCGATCAGGGTGTACTTGATGGTGGTGTTCATGTAGTTATGTCCAATCTTTGTTTAAAAGTAAAGGAATGTGATTTTTAGCGCGCATCCTAACATTTAAGGCAGTGACAGGAAATTACCCCCGACGACCATCGATTAAGACGAATACGATATAAATAATTTAGAAAAAACGTATTTGTAATACATATCCGGGGTACGGCATGATAGTGCGTTAAGATTTCACCGCGAAATTGATGCTAAAAGAATATTGCAATTTGCACACGTGCCAAAAAATTCATCACGTGTTTTACCTGCAAAATTGTTGAAAATCGTTGTAGTGAGGAGACAAGAGGCGCTGTGCGCATTTCCATATGGAAATTTCTTGTTCGAAACGGTCGAAGAAAAGAGGAATCGGGGATAGATGTACCGCCCCCAAAAACTATACAATAGCGAACCTCGAGGAGTTTCCACATGAAAATCAAACAACTTAGCATGATGATCGCCGCTTTTGCGGTCGCTGCCAGCGCTTCCGCGGCCGACCCGAAACTGGGCGTCGTCTATGATGCGGGCGGCAAGTTCGACAAGTCCTTCAACCAGTCCGCGTTTGAAGGCGCTTCGCGCTTTACCAAAGACACCGGCATCAAGTTCATCGAAGTGCAGGCTTCCAGCGATACGCAGGCCGAGCAGGTGCTGCGCGGCCTGGCCCGCAAGAACCTGGACCTGATCGCCTCCATCGGCTTTGCCCAGACGCAAGCCGTGCAGAAGGTCGCAAAAGAATTCCCGAAAGTGCACTTCGTGCTGATCGACGGCGTTGCCCAGGGCAATAACGTCAATTCCGTCACGTTCAAGGAAGAAGAAGGTTCCTACCTGGTGGGCGTGGCAGCGGCCATGGCTTCCAAGTCGAAAAAGCTGGGCTTCATCGGCGGCATCGATATCCCGCTGATCCGTACCTTCGGCTGCGGCTACGCGCAGGGCGCGAAAGCCACCGACAAGAAAGTGGAAGTGTTCTCGAACATGGTCGGCACCACCTCTTCCGCCTGGAACGATCCGGCCAAGGGCGGCGAGCTGGCCCGTTCGCAGTTCGAGCGCGGCGTGGACGTGACCTTTGCCGTGGCCGGCGGTTCCGGCCTGGGCGTGCTGCAGACCGCCAAGGAAAAGGGCAAGCTGTCCATCGGCGTCGATTCCAACCAGAACCACCTGTATCCGGGTTCCGTGCTGACCTCCATGGTCAAGCGCGTGGACAATGCCGTGTACGACTCCTTCATGCAGATGAAGAACGGCACCTGGAAAGCCGGTGTGACCGCGAAAGGCATCAAGGAAGGCGGCGTGGACTGGGCTCTGGACGAGCACAACCGCAAGCTGATCACGCCCGAGATCGAAAAGAAAGTGCTGGGCGTGCGCAAGGACATCATCGATGGCAAGATCAAAGTCATCGATATCCGTACCTCGAACGCCGCTTGCCCGGCCTGATTCAGCTTTCCCTTTAACGAGAACGCGCCGACGGGAGATCCCGTCCGGCGCGTTTTTCAGTAAATAAGACCGAAAAATCCTTATGACGCCAGCAGTTGAATTCCGCAGCATCTCCAAGCATTTTGGGGCGGTGAAGGCGAATACGGACGTCAGTTTCTCCATCGCCAAAGGGGCCATCCATGGCCTGGTGGGCGAGAACGGCGCCGGCAAATCGACCTTGATGAGCATCCTTTACGGCTACTACCATGCAGATGGTGGCGAGATCCTGCTGGATGGCAAGGCACAGCAGATTCGTTCCTCGCAGGAAGCCATTCGTCTCGGCATCGGCATGGTGCACCAGCACTTCATGCTGGTCGAGAACATGACCGTGCTGGACAACGTGATGCTGGGCACCGAAGGCGGCTTCAAGCTGAAGTCCCACCGCGCCGAAGCGGAGCGCAAGCTGCGCGAGATCTGCGACCGCTACCGCCTGGACGTCGATCCGCTGGCCACCATCCACGACCTGTCCGTGGGCGCCCAGCAGCGCGTGGAAATCCTGAAGCAGATCTACCGTTCGGCCAATATCCTGATCCTGGACGAGCCGACCGCCGTGCTGACCGCGCAGGAAACCGAGTCCCTGTTCGAAATCCTGAAACTGTTCAAGGAACAGGGCAAGACCATCATCCTGATCACCCACAAGCTGCAGGAAATCATGGACATCACGGACACCGTGACCGTGATGCGCGCCGGCCGCGTGGTCGGTGCGGTGCAGACTGCGCAGACCTCGAAGGAGGAACTGGCCAATATGATGGTCGGCCGCCCGATCGAGAACAATCTGCCGCGCGCGCCCTACAATCCGGGCAAGCCGGTGCTGGAAGTGCGCGACCTGGAACTGTCCGACGAGAACGGCGTCAAGCTGCTGCAGAAGATTAACTTTACCCTGCGCGCCGGCGAAATCGTGGCGATTGCGGGCGTGTCCGGCAACGGCCAGTCCGAGCTGATGGAAATCCTGTCCGGCATGGCCCTGCCGTCGTCCGGCGAAGTCGATTTCGAAGGCAAGGCCCTGCCCTACGCCAGGCGCGGCGACGCCGACGGCCTGCCCACCAGGTTCCGCGAACTGGGCATCGGCCACGTGCCGGAAGACCGCCTGCGCGACGGCGTGATCAAGAATTTCTCGGTCATGCAGAACACCTTCTTCGGCTACCAGGACAAGGTGAAGAACAAGTGGGGCCTGATCGACTTCAAGGGCATTGCCCAGCGCTGCGCCGGCCTGCTGAAGGAGTTCGACGTGCGCCCCGCCAATCCGGACCTGCGTATCGGCCTGCTCTCGGGCGGCAACCAGCAGAAAGTCGTGATCGCGCGCGAAGTGCTGGCCCAGCCCAAGCTGATGCTGGTTGGCCAGCCGACGCGCGGCGTGGACATCGGCACCATCGAAGCCATCCACACCCAGCTGCTGGCCCTGCGCGACCAGGGCGTGGCGATCCTGCTGGTGTCGGTGGAACTGGAAGAAGTGCGCGCGCTGGCTGACCGCATCCTCGTGATGTGCGGCGGCGCGATCACCGGCGAACTCAAAATCGAAGAATTCGACACCACCCGCATCGGCCTGCTGATGGGTGGCATGCATAAACACTGACCATGACCACGAACGATATGCCACGCTGGGCAACCGGCCTAGTCCTGCCCATCCTCAACCTGCTCTCCGCGCTGCTGGTAGCCGCGCTGGTGATTCACCTGCTGGGCGAAGACCCGGTGGAGTCGATGCAGATCCTGATCAATAGCGCCATCGTCAATCCGGAAGGCTTGTCGTACACGCTGTTCTACGCCTCGACCTTCGTGTTTACCGGCCTGGCCGTATCCATCGCGATGCAGGCCGGCCTGTTCAACATCGGCGCCGAAGGCCAGATGTATTTCGGCGGCCTGGGCCTGACCCTGGCCATGCTGGCCTTCGACGCCACCCTGCCCTGGTACCTGCTGATCCCGGCCGGCATCATCGGCGCCGCGCTGTTCGGCGCGCTGTGGGCCTTCATTCCCGGCTACCTGCAGGCCAAACGCGGCTCGCACGTGGTGGTGACCACCATCATGTTCAACTTCATCTGCGCCTCGCTGATGAACTTCGTGATCGTGAAGTACCTGATTCCGGAAGGCGAACAGAACACCGCCTCGCGCGTGTTCTCGGCCGCTGCCGAAATGCCGCGCCTGAACACCTGGTTCCCGGTCCTCGGCGACACGCCGCTCAACGTGAGCTTCCTGTTCGCCATCGTGGTACTGGTGATCTACGGCGTGATGGTGTGGCGCTCCTCCTGGGGCTACAAGCTGCGCGCCACGGGCCTGAACAAGCACGCCGCGCACTACGCCGGCGTGAAGATCTCCGGCATGATCATCGCAACGATGCTGATCTCGGGCGCGCTGGCGGGCCTGGGCTCGGTGAATTCGATCATGGGCTCGACCCACTACCTGTCGCTCAACTTCGTCGGCGGCGCCGGCTTTGTCGGCATCGCGATCGCGCTGATGGGCCGCCAGCACCCGGTCGGCATCTTCCTGTCCTCCGTGCTGTTCGGCGCCCTAATCCAGGGCGGCTTCGACCTGTCGCTGGAAAAACCGAACATCCCGGTTGAGACCTTCATCTTCATCCAGGGCCTGATCATCCTGTTCTGCGGCGCGATGGAAAATCTCTACGCACCGGCCATCATCAAGCTGCTGAAAGCGCGCAAGGGCTAATACCATGACTTTCGACGATCTCCATCTCGGCTCCGTCCTCGTTTCCACCGTGCGCAATGCGCCGGTGCTGATTTTCGCCGCCATGGCCGGCCTGTTCGCGGAACGCTCCGGCGTGATCGACATCGGCCTGGAAGGCAAGATCCTGGCTTCCGCCTTCGTCTCGGCTGCCGTCGCCTTCGTGACCAGGAACCCGTGGCTGGGCATGCTGGCCGGCATGGCCGTCTCGGTGGCGCTGGCGCTGCTGCAGGGCTTCGTGGCCATCACGCAAAAGGGCAACCAGCTGGTGGCCGGCATTGCCATCAATATCGCCATGAGCGGCCTGACCTTCGTGGTGGCGCAATACTTCTTCCAGCAAGGCGGCCGCACGCCGGACGTGGGCGAAGCGCGCCTGTTCGACGTGACCCTGCCGGGCGCCGCCGCCGTGGCGGACGTGCCCGTGCTGGGCTGGATCTATACCAGCCTGATCGGCGGCCACTCGGTGCTGGTGTACCTGGCCTTCGCGCTGGTGCCGCTGGTGCACTGGGTGCTGTACCACACCCGCTTCGGCCTGCGTCTGCGCGCCTGCGGCGAGAACCCGCATGCGGCCGATGCTGCCGGCGTATCGGTCACGCGCATCCGCTACAGCGCCATGCTGATTGCCGGCATCCTGTCCTCCTTCTCCGGCGCTTACCTGGCCATCGTGCAGTCGGGCTTCTTCCTGCGCGACATGTCGGCCGGCGCCGGCTACCTGGCGCTGACTGCCATGGTGTTCGGCAACTGGCGTCCGGTGTTCACCTTCCTCGGTTGTCTGATGTTCGGTTTCTTCAGTGCTGTACAGATCCAGCTGGAAGGCGTGGACCTGCCGGTGATCGGCCGCATCCCGGGTGCGCTGATCCAGATGGTGCCGTATGTGGTGACGGTGATTGTGCTGGCGGGCCTGATGGCCAAGTCGGTCGCGCCGAAGGCCATCGGCGTACCGTTTGTCAAGTCGCGATAAGGCCACAGGTTTGCAAGAAACCCCGCTGCGGCGGGGTTTTTTATTGTGTCCGCGCGTTGTCAGGACTATATTGCAAGGAAGCGGGAGGAGATTGATGAGCTGGCATCAAGACCAGTGCGCGCAAACCATCCTTGGCGGCGTGCGCTCCTCTCCGCCCCTTTCTTCTGCGCCCGCCGGCAGCCAGCAAGCGCCAGAGAAACCGGTCATGCTGAGACAGCCCTGCAGGTAAGGGCGGTCAGCGGCGCCGTGCGGAACTGTGGCGCCACTGGTAAGGTGCGCGGCAGCTTACGGCCAGATAGCCTTCAGCATGGCTGCCAGGTGGTAGCCGCCTTTAACCAGCTGTTCGCGCGCAATGGCGGACGACGGTACCGGATAGTTGTCCGGCACGCTCATCGCCCACACGGTATAGGTCTCGCCGCTGCTCTTGCTGGTCTGCTTGCTGGCGGTGCCAACCTTCACATCGGCATAAGCCTGCTTGGAAACTAGCAGCGCGTCATTCGCCCATTGATACGGCCAGCCGGTCACGTCGCCGGTGTTGGCGGCAACGGCCGGCTTGCTGTCCACCGCCCACTGCGCGAACTGCTCCGGCGTGCGCTTGCTGCTGCGGCGCATGGCGTAATCGACCACCGTGGTGTCCCAGTAGGAGTGGAAAGGCTTGGTCGGATACTTGGGCGCTTCCTGCGCCCCCTCCGCTGGCGGAATCTCTTTCGCCCTGGCGGCAGCTGCCGCCAGGGTGGCTTCATCCATCTGCAGATTGTTGCCGCCGCGCGAATCGAAGATGTTCAACGCGTCGATTTCCGCATTGCTTTTCGGGACCACGAACTGGCCATCCTTGCTGACGAAGGCTGCGCCCACGTGCAGCGGCTGGTGGATGTCGCCGGCTAGGTGAGTCAGGATCAGCAGCGCCTGGCGCTTGTTGAACTTGTGCGGATTGGTTTCCGGCGTGTCCCTGCCCTGCAGGACCACGATGGCCTGCTTCAGCGTCTGCACCACGTCGTCTTCCGCCGTGCCCACGCCGTGGTCATGGTATTCATTCAGCTGGAACGGCACGTCCGTGTAGTGGTACTCGGAGTGCTTCGGATTGGCCTTCACGTAGTCCAGCATCTCCGGCGACTGCGGACCGCAATAGGTGCCCTTCACGCAATCCGCCCAGTTGGCGATGGATTCCAGCGATTCACCCGGCTGCAGCAGGGCCTTGACCTGCTTCTCTGCATTGCTGCCGGCGATCAGCTTGTCGGCAATGGAACCGACCACGCGGTGGCCGGCATTGCCCCACGCCAGCGCTTCCGCCGGCAGCAGTGCGGCAATGCCCATGGAAGCGCTGAGCGCTACGACGATTGCGAGTTTTTTCATGTCTCTTATTCCTCTTTACCCTTGCTTGGTTTCGGATAGTTCCGGTTCACGTCCAGCGGCTGCGCGTATTGCGAACTCCACGCCTGCTCGTGCAGGGCGCCCAGGCGTTTCGCCATCTGCTCGTTGCGCATCACCACTTCGATATTGCGCGACAGGTCGAAGTAGCCGCCGGACCAGTTGCTGGTGCCGACCCAGGCCAGCTTGCCGTCGATGACCATGGTCTTGCTGTGGATGACGCGCGCAAACGGAATGAAGCCGGTGGACGCTTTCGGCAGCGTGACCACGCGGATCTCCACGTTCGGTAGCAGCGCAAGGCTCTTCAGGTAGGCCAGCGCCGGCGTTTCCAGGTTCCAGTTGGAGACCATCAGCTTGATCTTCACGCCGCGGTTGGCGGCGGAGCGCACGGCGTTGTCGATCACCGCGTAGTAGGGCCGCGTGCCGTTCGGGCCGTAGCTGAGCGGTGCATAGTCAAGCAGCTGCACGCGCACTTCTTCCTTCGCATCGGCCAGCAGGGCCGGCAGCGTGATTTCGGAGTCCAGTACGCCGGGCGGGTTGAAGGCGGCGGGACTGGACAGCAGCGTGGCGTCGGCGCCTGCCGCAGCCGCCGGTGGCGCCGGCGTGGTCAGCACGGCGGCCTTCTGCTGCAGCGGCGCTACCGTCCTGCCCTGCGCCAGCTGCGCCTGGGCCGACCAGTCCTGTTCGAAGATGGCCTGGATCTCGCCCACGATTTTCGCATCGCTGATGCGCAGGCCGGTTTCGTGGATATGGGTGAACGAGCGCCAGTCGAAATTCTGGCTGCCGACAAAGGCCACGTTGCGATCGACGGTCAGGTACTTGGCGTGAATGATGCCGTTGCCGGTCAGCTTGCTGTAATCGAGGATGCGGAATTCCAGGTTCGGAATCGCCTTGATGCGCTCCAGCGTGGAAGCCTCGGACAGGCCAACGCCCTTCTGATCCAGCAGGAAGCGGATCTTCACGCCGCGCTTGCCGGCCGCCGCCAGGCGCTCGAGCACGCGCTCGAACGGCGCGCCCGGCTTGCTGGCGGCATAGAACTGGCCGATGGCGATTTCGCTTTTTGCATTGTCGAACAGCTCGCACCAGACGGTTACCGGATCGCGCAGATCGGCATTGCTCAGCGTGGTCTCCACCGGTGCGGTCTGCACCAGTTCGAAACCGGGAATACGGAAGTCCGCATGGGCGCTGCCAAAGACGGCGGCCAGTGCTGCGGCAAGAATAAAGCGGCGCATAGTGTTCCTTTAATTGACGTGCATGAAGCGCTGGGTGGCGGCGACCTGCCCCACCGGACGGCGGTCGTTCTCGCGGCGCACCAGGTACTGCGCCAGCGAATCCGCGTCGCGCACACCGGTCTGCACGCGGTTGCTGCCCTGCTTGAAAGTGCTGAAGCCATCGCCGCCGGCGGCGATAAAGGCATTGGCGGCGACGCGGTAGCTGCTGGTGTCCTCGATACGCACGCCGTTCAGCAGCACGCTGTCCGGCAGGATGCGTTCGCCGACCGGCTTGCGCGTGTCGTACTGGTAGGTGAAGCCTTCGGACACCTGCAGGAAGCCGCGCTTGTCGGCCTGGCTGCCCATCCATTGTTCTTCCAGCAGTGCGCGGATTTGCGCACCGGTCAGGTTCATCACCACCAGCTCGTTACCAAATGGCAGCACGGCCTGCACGTCGCCCAGCGTGGCCACGTTGCCGCTCTTCGTTTCCAGGCTGGTACGCACACCACCGGTGTTCATGAAGGCGATCTGGGCGCCCCAGGCGCGTCCGGTGAACAGCGTGGCGTCCGCCACCACCTGGCCCAGCGCCGACTCCTCGGTGCCTTCCATCAGCGGCTTGGCGATCATGGAGCTTCCCAGCGTGGCGACCGGCCTGGTCAGCGCAGCCTGGCTGCGCTCGCGCAGGGCGGCAACGAACTCGCGCGCCATCGGCTCCGAGCCGTAGCGCTCCGGCTCCATCACGATATTGCGCGCGCTGACATCGGCCAGCACGCCGGTCTGCTTATCCACCATCAGGCGGATGCGCGACAGCATATGGCCCGCCGTTTCGGCCTGCGTCACCACCCGGCCATCGACCTTGCACAGATAAGCCTTGTGCGAGTGGCCGCTGACGACCAGGCGGATGGCCGGGTCGAGATTCTTCACCACGTTGACGATATCGCCCTGCAGGTCGTTGCAGTATTCGCCGTCGTTGGCGCCGGCGTTCGCCGTGGCGCTCTTGCCGCCCTGGTGGATCAGCACCACGAACACGGTGGCGCCCTCTTCGCGCAGCTTGGGCAGCAGCTTGCTGATGGCCTGCGCCTCGTCGGTCACCTGTATGCCGGCGATGCCTGCCGCGGCCACCAGGTCCGGCAGGTCCTTCAGCACGGCGCCGATGAAGGCGATCTTCACGCCCTTCACTTCCTCGATGGTGTAGGCCGGCAGGATGGGCGAATTGCTGCGCGTCTCGATCACGTTGGCAGCGAGGTATCTGAATTTTGCGCCCTCATACACGGGCGCGTATTTGCAGGCCTTGTCCGGACGCGGCGAAGCGCAGCCGCCCTTCGCCTGGCGCAGCAGTTCGATGCGGCCCTGGTCGAATTCGTGGTTGCCGACCGAGGTGGCGCGCAGGCCCAGCAGGTTCAGCGCATTGATGGTCGGCTCGTCGGCCCACATGGCGGACATTGCCGGGCTGGCGCCGATCATGTCGCCGGCGCCGACCAGCAGCAGGTTCGGATCCTCCTTGCGCCAGTCCTTCAGCGCGGCAGCGATGGTGTCGATGCCGCCGGCCTTGCCCTGCCCGAAGCGCGTCGCCTCCAGGTTGCCGTGCAAATCATTGATCGCTACGAGGTTGATTTCGACGTTGCCGGTAGCAGGCTGGAAGACTGCACAACCGCTGACGAGGGCTGCGAGGGCTGCAGGAATAAGGGGCCGCATGAAGGATCGCATGGCAAAAAACGCAGGAAACAAAGAAACCATTGTACAAAGAAAAGGGCCGGTGTTTCCACCGGCCCCTTGTATCAAACTATATCAAGCGTGAGCTCTTAGAACTCGTACTTGAAGGTAGCCTGCAGTGCCCACTGGGACTCGCCTTTGATCTGGCGTACATCGAACGGTTCCACGCTGTCGCGGACACGGTAGATGTACTTGCCGGTCGCCTGGTCGATACCAGCGAAGTCCACGAAGGAACGCGCCTGTGCGCCAGCCTGCTGGAAGCCCACCTCGTTGATACGGCCCCACTTCTTGTTCAGCAGATTGCCGACGTTGAAGATGTCGAAGGTGAAGGTCGCTTTGTGGCCAGCGAAGAAGCTCGGCAGTTCCTGAGCGATACGCATGTCGAAGCTGTTGGTCCATGGAGCGAACGCGCTGTTGCGCTGCACCACGCCGCCGGCCGCATTACGCAGTGCGCGGTTGGAGTTCACGATGTTCCAGAACTTGTCTTCGTTCGGGTGGTTTGCTGCGGTGTCGCCCACGAAGATCACGTCGCCCGAACCTGGCTTGGACGGGATGTACATCAGGTCGTTACCTGCGCCGCCGTCGCCGTTCATGTCGTTGTTGAAGGTCCAGCTGTAAGGCTTGCCTGCGCGGCCTTCGTAGAACAGGCCGAAGGTGGTGCGGTAGTTGGCGAAGAAGGCCTTACGGAAGTTGACCATCGCGTTGACGCGGTCTTTCACCAGGTAGCTGGAGTTGGCAGCGACTTCTTCATTCGGGTTGAAGATCGAGCGGCCCAGCCAGTTCGAGTTGCTGGTCGAAGAGGTCAGCGGCGAAACTTCTTTAGCCGAGGTGTAGGAGTAAGCCACGGACCAGCCGAAGCCACCGATCAGCGGACGGCTCAGGGACAGGGTTGCCACGTTGCTGTAACCGTCGTCGGTGTTCTGCGCCACGATCACGTTGCCGAACTTGTCGTTGGACAGGGAACGGTTACGTGCGGTGCTGCAGGTTGCGCCGGTGTTGATCAGGCCGCCGGTAGCGGTCCAGCAGGCAGGATTGAAGCCAGCGTCGGTGTAGAACAGGCTACGGCCGTCGGTACCGATCTTGGTCGGTGCGCCCAGGTTGGCGTTCTGGAAGAAGATCGCTTGCTTGTTCTTGATCTTCAGCAGTTCGGCGCCAACCACCAGGTTATACCATGGCAGTTCGTGGTCGAAGGCGATGTTTGCTTTCCACACGGCCGGCTGTTTCAGGCCAGGGCCCAGGATGTCCACTGCAGCAGCGGAGTTCGCGCCCGGGAAGTTGGTTGGCTGGCTGTTGACGTTCGGGCTGAAGGTGCCGACCGGGCAAGGTGCCGCATTGCTGCCGCAGCTCACGGTACGGGTTGCAACGCCATTGTTCTGGAACGGGTTACCCAGCCACACGCTCATTGCAGCACCCTGGAACAGGCCCAGGCCACCACGCAGCTGGGTCTGGCGCTCGCCATCCAGCTTGTAGTTGAAGCCAACACGCGGCTGCCACAGTTTCTGGCCGTCGATGGTGTTGGTGTTGTCCAGACCGAAACCGCCGGTGGCGCGGCCGTTGACTACCGGACCAGCTGCCAGGGCAACGGTGTCGTTGCGGGTTGGGCGCTCGTTGATCGAGGAGTAGTCAACACGCACGCCGGCCATCACGGTCAGGTTCTTGTTGATGCTCCAGGTATCCTGCACGAACAGGCCGTAGTCCTTCAGGGTGAACGCAGCGATAGCGTCATCGAAGGTGTGACCCACGGCCGGCAGCTGCACGGAGTAGCTGGACGGACGGCCGAGACGGAAGTTTTCCATCACCGCAGCTTCGTACTGGGCAGCAGTCGCCTTGCCGCAATCCAGCGGCGCATTGCCGTTGAACTGGTAGTTGACGTTGTTGATGCAGTTGAAGGTGTAGTTGCCGTACACGTTCTGCAGGAAGGCGTTGGTGACCTTGTTGCTGTTCAGGTCGCCGCCGAACTTGAGTTCGTGGTCGCCCAGTGCCCAGTTGGCGCCGGCGTAGTAGTCCTTGGTCTTGGTGCCCAGGATGTTGCGCTGACGGCTCAGTTCGGTACCGAAGTTCAGGAAGCGGTTGCCGGTGCTGACGGAGGCCGGGGTGCCTGGCGGCGTGGCGCCGGCGAACTGCAGGCCGATGTTCGGCAGCTGCGAGTTCAGGGCCGGGATCGACTCGTAGTCACGGTCGGACAGCTTGATCTCGGTCGAGAAGGTCGGGGTCCAGTCGGAAGTCAGCTGGGCAACCTTGGTCTCGATGCTCTTCACCTGGTTGTACCAGTAGCTGTTCAGCGAGATGGCGGTCGAGCTCAGGCCGGCGAATTGCGGTTCAGCCTGCTCGGTCTTGGACCAGCGCACCATCAGGCGGTGGTCGTCGTTGATGTTCCAGTCGAACTTGACCAGCTTGTCGGTCACGTCCAGAGCGATGCCTCCCGGTACCTGCGAGGTGCCGATGTCCATGCCCCAGGTGTTTTTCGCGATGTCGGTCGCGGACGCGATGGCGGACGGGGTCACGCCCACGTTGGTCATGCCGGAGCCGAGCGGGCCGAAGGCCGGCGCGGTACGCGACGATTCCAGCTTCTCGTAGTTGGCGAAGATGAACAGCTTGTCCTTGATCAGGGGAGCGCCGATGGTCGCGCCCTTGGTGGTTTCCTTGAACGCTGCCGGAGCCGAGTAGGTGTCGGAGGATGCGTTGTAGCGGTCGCCGGCCAGCTTGTCGTTACGGAAGACGTAATACACGGAACCCTTGACCGTGTTGGTACCGGACTTGGTTACCGCGTTGATGTTACCGCCGGTGTAGCCCTTCTGGGTTACGTCGTAGTTGGCCACGTTCACCTGCACCGACTGGATCGCTTCGATCGAGATCGGCTGCTTGGCGGTTGGCGCACCGTTGGCTTCCAGGCCGAAGGTGTCGTTCACGGCCACGCCGTCGATGGTCAGGCTGTTGTAGCGCGAGTTCTGGCCGGCCACGGACAGTTCGCCGCGCTCTTTGTCGGTCTGCGAAACGCGTGGATCGGAACGGGCGTAGTCCTGCAGGTTACGCTGGATCGAGCCCTGGATGGCCAGGTCGGCAGCGCTGATGCTGGTGCCGGAACCCATCGAGGACTTCGAGAAGCGTTCATTGCGCACGGCGGAACCGGCAATGGTCACGGTCTGCATCGGCGCGCCGATGGTGGCGTCCACGTTGGCGGTCTGTGCCAGTTCGATGAACACGCCTTCGCGCTTCTCGGTCTGGCCGTTCTGGGTGATGGTGATGGTGTATGGACCACCAGCGCGCAGGCCGCGTGCGACGTAACGGCCTTCGCCGTCGGCTACTACATTGGAGACAGAGCCGGATTCAACGTGCAGGATGGTGACCTGTGCACCAGCAGCCGGTTTGCCGTCAGCCGCGGAAATGCGGCCACCGATCGCGGAAGTGGTGTTCTGCGCGAAGGCGGGAGCCGCCAGCGCGAGAGACAGGCTAAACGCGATCTGCGTCAGCCGAAGCCGTTTTTGATTCATCATTGTAGTAACCCCAAAAAAGACAAAAATTGTATGGACATGAACGGAATTGCTTTTGACTCCCCCGCTGTGGTCCTCTTCTACTAATACTAATGTTGCAAATTTATTAGCCGACCAGCGAGTCTAACGGGTACTTCTTTCAAGACCGTTACATCTTTATGACAACTCTGTGACACGCGATTTATTTCCCTGCGTGCATAATGGTTTATTTATCAAGCAACTATGCATGAACTGGTCATACAGTGACAAATTCGTTTTCCTTTGCAAATTAATATGCAAAAGGTCTAAATCGAGGTGATTTTGTCAGTTGGTGCGTGGTGCAAGAGGGAGGCTTTGAGGCGGCATTATAGTGGAGCCTCAATTGACTTGAAATTGTTTCATGCATGATTACTGCACAGAACATGTAACAGTTCCAAAATTGTGGCATTACGGCCACAGACGTGGCCCGGCGACCGTCGGCCGCCGAGCAGGTAATGACATTATTTCACTGCTTTGGGAAGCGAATTGGCAACATCCGCTTCGAACTTCACAAAGCGCTGCTCCAATTGCTTCAGCAGCCGCTGCTTGTCATCATTCGACAGGAAGCTGTAACGGATGCTGTCATATGAAAGCTTTTTGACTTCCGAATAGCTAGTTTTGTAGCGGCTTGCGTACAGCACGTATTCGTTGGACAGGTTGTTGCGCGAGACGCCGGCATCGTCCGTCGCCAGCACGAACGGCACGCCGTATTTGCGGTACACCGTGACCGGGTGCGCCTCCCCTTTCACGCCGAGAATGAATTCATTGCTGGTCAGGTTGACCTCGACCGGGATGTTCTGGTCGTGCATTTTTTTCATGATCGCCGGCGCGTTGCGCTCGTGCGCGATATCCATGCCGTGGCCGATGCGCGCGGCGCCGGCCACGTCGATGGCTTCGGCGATATGGAACTTCAGGCCTTCCGGCGGCACCATGCCCAGCGCCAGCTCGCCGGCATGCAGCGACAGTTTCACCTGCGGATATTTCTTCTTCAGGTAGTTAAACATCTTCATGTGCAGGCTGTAATCGCGCATGGACACGTGATAGTGCTCCGCGCCAACGATATTCACGCCCACGATCTTCGCATTCGCCATGGCCAGCTTGAAGCCGGCCGCCATCTGCGAGAACACCATCGACGGCGACAGGAAGCGCAGCACGAAAGGCTGGTAGCGCATGGTGAAGTTCTCGTCGTCCACGCCGGCAGCGTTGCTTTCCAGGTTCGCGACATAGTCCTGGATGCCCTTGGCGAAGGCCGGACTGGCTTCGAGTTTCTTCAGGTAGCCATCCAGCTGCTGCGGCAGCGTGGCGTCGTCCTTCAGGTTCTTGTCGAAATCGGGGTCCAGCGTGATCGGCGAAATCTCGTAAACAGTTTCGATATAGCCCAGGTTTTCGTCGATGGCGCGCTGCTTCAGCGTCTTCAGGCCCTCGTTGCCGTTGCTGGACGCCACATCGTTGAAGTAGCCGAAGGTCTCGAAGAAGGCTTGCGACGGCGGCGACTGTTCGCCGCTGTGGTTGTAGAAGTCGCGCGTGGACCAGCGCTGCATCAGCTCGCGGTACGGGCCGTTATCGACCGAGATTTCCTCGCCGCTCAGGCAGCTGCGCTGGGCCTGCGGCTTGGCGCGTTCGGCCGCCACGGCGGCCTTGTCGGTCACCATGCGGAAGGTGTTCTTGTCCACGCAGAAGCCCTGCTTGTCCATCCACTGCAGGTACTGCTCGGCGTAGATCGAGCCGGAGTAGTGGTTATGCAGGTCGCCGCCCTTCGGCATCATGGTGAAGAACAGCGCCAGTTCGGCCGTCTTCGGCTCTCCCGACACCAGGGACGCGAAGTGGCGCGCGGTGATTTCCTGGTTGCCGGCGGCATTCGCTGCATGGGCGGCCGGTGCGGCGAAGGCCAGGGCAATCAGCAGGCTCGGGAGGGTCTTTTGCATGGCGGTCTCTTTCAGGTTGATCGTTAAAGGTCAGGCCTGCTTGCGCTCGTGTACTTTGCGTCCCGCCGAATACGTGGCCGCAATCACGCGGTCGTCTCCCAGCAGGGCCAGTGCGAACAGCTGTTCTTCCAGCGTTTCCGTATTGGCGCTGCGGCGCGCCAGCAGCGGCGTCGCCTGCGGATCGACGACGATGAAATCCGCTTCGCAGCCGGCGGCAAAGCTGCCGATCGTATCGTCCAGCTGCAGGCTGCGCGCCGCACCCAGGGTCGCCAGGTAGAACATGCGCATGGCAGGCAGGTAGCTGCCCTTCAAGCGCGCTACTTTATAGGCTTCATTCATCGTTTGCAACATGCTGAACGAGGTGCCGCCGCCCACGTCCGTGGCGAGCGACATCAGCATGCCGTGCTTGTCCGCCTGCTCGAAGTCGAACAGGCCGCTGCCCAGGAACAGGTTGGAGGTGGGGCAGACCGCTGCCGCGGACTTCGTTTCGGCCATGCGCTCGCGGTCGCGTTCATTCAGCCAGATACAGTGGCCATACACGGCGCGCGGACGCATCATGCCGTAGCGGTCATACACGTCCAGATAGCTGCGCGCCTGCGGGAACAGGCGCTGCACCCACTGGCATTCCTCCTGGTTTTCCGAGACGTGGGTTTGCAGGAAGGTGTCCGGGTACTTCTGCGCCAGCTCGCCGGCCAGCTGCAGCTGGGCTTCGCTGGAGGTGGGTGCGAAACGCGGCGTGATGGCGTACATCTGGCGGCCGCGCTTGTGCCAGCGCTGGATCAGCGCTTCCGTGTCGCGCGCGCCCTCTTCCGCGGTATCGCACAGGAAGTCCGGGCAGTGGCGGTCCATCATCACCTTGCCGGCGATCATGCGCAGGTTGCGCTGTTCGCTGACGGTAAAGAACGCATCCACCGATTGCGGATGGACGGTGCAGTACACCATGGCCGTGGTGGTGCCGTTGCGCAGCAGTTCATCGAGGAAGAACCCGGCGGTTTCGCTTGCATGCTGCGGGTCGGAGAACTTGCGCTCGGTCGGAAAGGTGTACTGCTCCAGCCAGGGCAGCAGGCCCGGCGCCGGCGACGCGATCATGTCCGTCTGCGGATAGTGGACGTGGGCGTCGATGAAGCCTGGCATGATGATCCTGCCGCGGTAGTCGAGCACATCCGCGCCGGGCGGCAGGGTAGCGTGCAGCGTGGCATAGTCGCCGGCTGCGCTGACCTTGCCGTTCTCCACGATCAGCAGGCCGTCTTCATGCCACGCGTGGGCGTGTTCGCTGAAGGCCGGATCGGCGTGGAAATGCAGCAAGCCCGCTCGGTAGGCTTGCACACTGTGCGTGTTGTTCATTCTTTATTCTTTCGTCTGGTCTTCCCAGACCATCAATAATTGGGCGGCGACCGAGGCGGCGATCACCGCCGGCGCCTTGTTGATGATACCCGGCAGGCCGACCGGGCATACCATGCGCGCCGCATCCAGTCCTTTTGCCGCGAGGCGGCTGCTGAACTGGGCGCGCTTGGTGTCGGAACCGATCATGCCGAACCAGCCGGCATCCCCGCGCCGCAGGATGGTTTCGGCCAGGCGCTGGTCGAGGGCGTGGCTGTGCGTCATCACGAGATAGCTGGCGCCCGGCGGCGCACTGGCAACGCATGCTTCCGGCGTATCGGTGGCTTCGATCGTGACGTTTTCCGGACGGCCGGGCGGGAACATGTCCTCGCGTTCGTCGATCCAGGTGATGGTGCACGGCAGCCCGGCCAGGGCACGCACGATGGCGGCGCCGACGTGGCCGGCGCCGAATAGTACCAGATGCGCGCGCGGCGCGAGCGCGGGGTCGATCAGCCAGCGCCGGCCGGTCTGGTCGGCCACTACCGAGGCCTCTGCCGCTGCCGCCTTTGTCCCTGCCGCCTTTGTACCAGCCACCTCTGCCGCTGCCGGCGTGGCCTGTCCCTCTGCAGCAGCGCTGCAGTGCCGTGGCAGCGCCGCAGGCGGCTGCGCGCCGGCCAGGTGGCGGCCATCCGCGTCCACCACCCCGCAGGCCGGTGCGCCATCCAGCGCCGCGTAGCGCCAGCTGTCCGCATCGCGCCGCGTGCGCAGCGCCTGCAGCACGGCAGCAACGTCGCCCTCGGCATGCTCGAACGCCAGCCACACGACGCCGCCACAGCACTGCCCCAGGCTGGGGCCGAGAGGGAAGCGTTCATAACGCGGCAGCTCCGCCGCCGCGCCATCGCCACGCGCCGGGAGATGAGCCGCGAGCATGGAGCGCGCAATATCGAGCGCCCGATGTTCGAGATGGCCGCCGCCGATGGTGCCGAACTGCAGATCGGCGGTCACGAGCATCTTGGCCCCCGCCTCGCGCGGCACGGAACCTTCGGCACGGGCGACCGTCACCAGCACCGCCGGTGCACCGGGCCATGTGAGCCAGTCGTTCATTGTCCTTCCACAGCCGCGATCGCGCGCAAAATCTCTTCGCTGGTCGCCGGTGCATTCAGCGGCGGGTTCACCTTATGTCCGCCAACCGAGGATATGGCATCGCGAATCGCGAAGAACACCGAGAACGGCAACAGCAGCGGCGGCTCGCCTACCGCCTTCGAGCGGTGGATCGAATCCTCCACGTTGCGGTTCTCGAACAGCTTCACCCTGAAGTCCTCCGGACAATCCGACACGCCCGGAATCTTGTAGGTGGACGGCGCATGCGTCATCAGCTTGCCCGCCGGATTCCACCACAGCTGCTCCGTCGTCAGCCACCCCATGCCCTGGATGAACGCCCCTTCCACCTGTCCGATATCGATCGCCGGATTCAGCGACGTGCCAGCGTCATACAAGGCATCCGCGCGCAGCAGCTTCCACTCGCCGGTCAGCGTATCGACCACCACTTCGGAAACCGCCGCGCCATATGCATAGTAGGAGAACGGATGCCCGTTCATGGTCTTCGGGTCCCAGTGCAGGCCCGGCGTAGCGTAATAGCCATCGGACCACAACTGAACGCGCGCCAGGTAAGCCTTCTGCACCACCTCGGCGAACGGCAGCCTGTGGCCATCGACATGCACGGCATTGCCGGCGAACTGCACGCCGGCCGCTTCCACGCCATACTGCTTCGCCACAAACGCCGCCAGCCGCTCGCGAATCTGCCGCGCCGCATCCTGCGCCGCCTTGCCATTCAGATCGGCGCCGGTCGATGCCGCCGTGGCCGACGTATTCGCCACCTTGCTGGTATCGGTAGCGGTAATGCGTACCAGTTCCAGATCCAGGCCCAGCTCATGCGCCACGCACTGCATCACCTTGGTGTTGATGCCCTGCCCCATCTCGGTGCCGCCATGATTCACCAGCACCGAACCGTCCACGTACACGTGCACCAGCGCGCCGGCCTGGTTCAGGTGCGTCACATTGAAGGCAATGCCGAACTTCACCGGCGTCAGCGCCAGCCCGCGCTTCAGCACCGGACTGCCCGCGTTAAACGCGGCAATGGCAGCACGGCGGGCGCGGTATTCGCTGCTTTCTTCCAGCTCGGCCACCAGCTCATGAATCACGTTATCGGCAATCGCCTGCCCATAGGGCGTGACGTTGCGCTCGTCCTTGCCATAGAAATTCTGGCGGCGGATGTCCAGCGGATCGCGCCCGAGATTGCGGGCGATCTCGTCGATCACATATTCAATGGCAATCGCACCCTGCGGACCGCCGAAGCCACGGAAGGCCGTATTCGACTGCGTATTCGTCTTGCCGCAGCCGGCGCGGATATCCACATCGGACAGGTAGTAAGTGTTATCGAAATGGCAGACCGCGCGCGTGGCCACCGGCCCGGAAAGATCGGCCGAATAGCCCGCACGCAGCGTCATATCGACGCGGGCGGCCAAAATACGGCCGTCATCGTCATAGCCTACTTCGTATTCATAGAAGAAGCAGTGCCGCTTGCCGGTAACCAGCATGTCGTCGTCGCGGTCGGCGCGCAGCTTGACCGGACGACCCAGGCGCGACGCGGCAATGGAGGCAGCCGCCGCCCACAGCGCCGATTGCGACTCCTTGCCGCCAAAGCCGCCGCCCATGCGGCGGCACTCAACCTGCACATGGTGCGAGTTCAGCCCCAGTGCGTGCGCGACCACGTGCTGCATCTCGCTCGGATGCTGGGTCGAGCACTGCACCAGCATGCCCCTGTTCTCCTTGGGGATGGCGTAGGCAATCTGGCCTTCCAGGTAGAACTGTTCCTGGCCGCCGACGAAAAGCTGGCCCTGCACCTTGTTCGGTGCGCGTTCGAACGCAGCGGCGGCATCACCGCGCTGCAGGCGCATCGGCGGCAGCACGTAGGAGCCGGCGGCCTTGGCCTGCTGCGGCGTCAGGATCGCAGGCAGGTCTTCGTATTCGACTTTCGCCCGGCGCGCCGCGCGGCGCGCATTGCTGTGCGTATCCGCCACCACGATAAAGATCGGCTGCCCCACGTACAGCACTTCGCCATCCGCGAAGATGGGGTCGTCGTGAATGATCGGGCCGCAATCGTTGGCGCCTGGAATATCGTCCACCGTGTACACGGCCTTGACACCGGACGCGGCGCGCACCGCAGCGAGATCGATGGACCGGATGCGCGCATGGGCTTTCGAGGAAAGACCCAGCGCGGCGTGCAGCGTACCGTGGACTTCAGGGATGTCGTCGGTATACGCCGCCTGCCCCAGCACGTGCAGCTCGGCCGATTCGTGCTTGCGCGGAATGCCGACGCCCGTCCAGCTGGCGGTCTTCAGTTCTGGAGTGAGCGGATGATTCATGCCAGATCCTTTCACGCGCCGAACGCAAACGCGTTCACATCCTGCGCCGGCAGCGGCGCTTCGCTGCGCGTCTCGAGCCAGAAGCGGCGCAGCAGGTTCTGCGCCGTCTTCATGCGGTATTCGCTGCTGGCGCGCATATCGCTCAACGGCGCATAGTCCTGCGCCAGCATCGCCATCGCTTCCTTCAGCGCAGCTTCACTCCATGCACGGTCCTTCAGCAGCGCTTCCGTGCGCGCGGCGCGTTTCGGCGTTGCGGCCATGCCGCCAAATGCGATGCGCGGCTCAAGCACCACGCCGTCCGCAATACGGAAGGCAAAGGCGGCGCACACGGCGGAGATATCCTGGTCGAAGCGCTTGGCCAGCTTGTAGGTACGGAACTGCACATCCGCGCGCGGCAGCGGCACGCGCACGGCCCGCACGAATTCGTCCGCCTGCAGGTCCTTCTTCATGTAGTCGAGATAGAAGGCTTCCAGTGGCAGCACGCGTTCGCCAGCGGCACCGCACAATACGATCTGCGCGCCCAGCACGATCAGCCACGGCATCGAATCGCCAATCGGCGAACCGTTGGCAACATTGCCGCCCAGCGTGCCTGCATTACGGATCGGCAGCGAGGCAAAGCGCTGGCGCAGTTCGCCCAGTTCGGACGGATAGTGTCCGCACAGCGCCCTGTAGGCATCTTCCAGCGGCACGCCGGAACCGATTTCCAGCATACCGTCCGCTTCGCGCACGGTCTTCAGCGCATCGACGTGGCCAAGGTAAATGATTTCGTTCAGCTCGCGCATCTGCTTGGTGATCCACAGGCCAACGTCGGTGGAACCGGCAAGCAGCACCGCATCGGGATTGGCGGCACGCAGCCGGATCAGTTCATCCAGGGTGCGCGGAGCGAGGAAGCTCTGGCCGTGCGCGCTATAGACGGCAAGCGTATCGCGCTTCAGCGCCGCCAGTTGCCCGGCGAGGCCTGCGCGGTCGAATTCGACCTGCGGCAGTTCGACCATGCGCTGCGCCGCGTCGATGATGGGCCGATAGCCGGTACAGCGGCACAGATTGCCGGACAGGCAATCGTCGATCTCCTTGCGCGCCGGGCGCCTGCCCTCCTGCTTCAGGTACATGCCCCACAGCGACATCGCAAACCCCGGCGTGCAAAAGCCGCACTGCGATCCGTGGCACTCGACCAGGGCCTGCTGCACCGGATGCAGCGCGCCGTCCGGCTGCTGCAGGTCTTCCACGGTGAACAGGGCCTTGCCATCCAGTGTCGGCGTCAGCTGGATGCAGGAATTGACGGCTTTCAGTTCCAGCCGGCCGTTGGCGTCCAGTGCGCCCAGCACCACGGTGCAGGCGCCGCAGTCGCCTTCGGCGCAGCCTTCCTTGGTGCCCGTGCAGTGCAGGTCCTCGCGCAGATGCTGGAGCACAGTCTGCGTCGGGGCGGAGTCGCGCACTTCGTGCACGCTGCCGCGGTAATAAAAACGGATCGGTTCTGACATCTTGGCCTCGGAATTCTCCCAGCTTGCAAGATTAGCATCGGCCCCACCCGCAATTATATGAATACGTTGATTTTGAATATCAGCGTTTCAGCATATACGGGTGGTGCTGGCGCCAGTGCTCCGCGATATCGATGCGGCGCGTGATCCATACTCCTTCGTGGCGTTGTACATAGTCGAGGAAACGGGCCAGTGCTGCCGCCCGCGCCGGGCGTCCGACCAGCCGGCAATGCAGGCCAACCGACAGCATCTTCGGCTGGTTCAGGCCTTCCGGGTCCCCTTCCTTATAGAGTACGTCGAAAGCGTCCTTCAGGTAGTCGAAAAATTGCGTACCGCTATTGAACCCTTGCATGGCTGCAAAGCGCATATCGTTGGTGTCCAGCGTGTAGGGAACGATCAGCTGCGCCGTGACAGCCGCCTTGCCAGCGGCATCCTTGTGCTCAACTTCCTGCCAGAACGGCAGATCGTCGCCGTAATAGTCGGCATCGTAGCGGAAGCCGCCGTGTTCGACCACCAGGCGGCGGGTATTCGGCGAATCGCGGCCGGTGTACCAGCCCTGCGGCGCGCTGCCGGTAAGCTGTTTAATGATTTGCACCGCTTCCTGCATGTGCGCGCGCTCGGTGGCTTCATCCATATTCTGGTAGCTGATCCAGCGCAGGCCGTGGCAGGCGATTTCGTGGCCCAGCTCCCGGAAGGCGGCCACCGCCTCCGGGTTGCGCTGCAGCGCCATCGACACGCCAAAGACCGTCAGCGGCAGCTTGCGCTCCTCGAACATGCGCAGCAGGCGCCATAGCCCGGCGCGCGAGCCGTATTCGTAGATGGACTCCATGCTCATGTGGCGGTTGCCGAACGCCGCCGCACCGATGATCTCGGACAGGAAGGTTTCCGACGCCGGATCGCCGTGCAGCACATTGTTTTCGCCGCCTTCCTCGTAGTTCAGCACGAACTGCAGGGCGAGGCGGGCCTTGTCCGGCCAGTTCGGATGGGGAGGCGTGCGGCCGTAGCCGGTCATGTCGCGCGGGTAGCTCATGGTCTTATCCGGGTATCTGGTACAGGGTATAAGTTGCATCATATATTGCCGGCCTGGCATCGGTATATGATTTGCCGGATAAGGAACATACAAGGAGCATCATGGGCAAACTCACCACCCACGTACTGGATACCGCACATGGACGCCCCGGGGCGGGTGTGAAACTCGCGCTGTATGCGATTGGCGACGGCGGCGCACGCACGCTGCTGAAATCCGAAACGACCAATGGCGACGGGCGCTGCACTGCGCCGCTGCTGGAAGGCGACGCAATGCAGCCGGGCCGCTACGAACTGGTGTTCGAAGCGGGCGACTATTTCGCGGCGGCGGGTGTGGCCCTGCCCTCGCCGCGCTTCATCGACCAGGTCGCGATCGCCTTCGGCATTGCCGACGCGTCGCAGAACTACCACGTGCCGCTGGTGGTGTCGCCCTGGTCCTACGCCACTTACCGCGGTTCCTGACCGTAGCTCTGGATCAGCCGCGCCAGCAGGTACAGGCGCGGTGCAATGCTGTCGATCTCCGCGTATTCGTCGGCCGTGTGGATTCCGCCGCCGACGATGCCCAGGCCATCCAGCGTGGGCGTTCCGGCGGCAAAGATCAGGCTCGCATCGGCGGCGCCGCCGGTCGATTCCAGGGTCAGCTTGCGTCCCAGTTCGGCGTAGATATCGGTGGCGCGGCGTGCCAGCGCATCGGTGACTGGGCTGGCCGGCATGGGCGGGAAGCCGCGCCGCAGATGGATCTGCACCTGCGCGTCCGGAATCAGCTTGTTGACGGAGATGCGTTCGATCTCGTGCTCGATGCGGTCGAATTCCCCGGCCACGGAAACGCGCACGTCCGCCTGCGCCGTAGCCAGGTCGGGGATCACGTTGCTGCGCTCGCCCGACTTGATGACGGTCCAGTTGACGGTGGACTGGTCGTTGCCCAGCTGTGAAAGCTGCACCACCTGGTGCGCGGCTTCAAGTGCCGCGTTGCGCCCCTGGGTGGCGGCCACGCCGGCGTGGGCAGCCTTGCCCTTCACTTCCATTTCGATCTCGCCGCTGCCCTTGCGTGCGACGACCAGGCCATCGGCCGAGCGGCCCGGCTCCAGGTTGAAGGCCACGTCGTGCTCCTTGGCCAGCTTCCCGATCAGCTCGCGCGTGCCGTGCGAGCCGGTTTCCTCGTTGCTGTTCAGCAGCACGGTAATCTTCGCGTAGTCCTTGACGCCTTGCAGGATCTTCAGCGCGCCGATGGCGGTGACGATGCCGCCCTTGTCGTCCATGATGCCGGGGCCATAGGCGCGGCTGCCTTCGACGCGGAAGGGGCGCGCTTTCGCGGCGCCGTCGGCGAAGACGGTATCCATGTGGGCAACCAGCAGGATGCGGCCTTTGCCCTTGCCGGTGAAGGTGGCCTGGATATTGTGTCCGGCGGCGGGCGCGGCGGAGGTGGTTTCGACTTTGGCGCCGAGCTTTTTCAGTTCGGCTGCGGCCAGCGCGCCGACGGCGTCCAGGCCCTTGCCGTTGAAGGTGCCGGAGTCGATGTTGACCATGCGGCCCAGCAGCCTGAGAACTTCGGGCTGGGCTTTCCCGGCGCGGGCCAGCAGGGCCTTGTCCGCTTCGGCGGCGCCGGCGGCGCCCTGCGCCAGCGCCAGGATTGCTGCTGCCATAGCTGACAGCGCGGCGGCTTTCTTCATTCTGCTCATCCTTCTTTGAGTGGGCGACGAGCAGAATATTACCCCTCAGCGGGCAATTTCGCTGTAATGCCGGTTAGGCTTCGCCTGTTTGACCTTGCGCTGCAGCTGGATCAGGCCATACAGCAGCGCTTCCGGCGTGGGCGGGCAGCCGGGCACGTACACGTCCACCGGCACGATGCGGTCGCAGCCGCGCACCACCGAATACGAGTAGTGATAGTAGCCGCCGCCGTTGGCGCAGGAACCCATGGACACCACGTAGCGCGGCTCCGGCATCTGGTCGTATACCTGGCGCATGGCGCGCGCCATCTTGTTGGTCAGCGTGCCGGCCACGATCATCAGGTCCGAATGGCGCGGCGAGGGGCGCGGACACATGCCGAAGCGGTCCAGGTCATAGCGCGCCGACGCGGCCTGCATCATCTCCACCGCGCAGCAGGCCAGGCCAAAGCTCATGTACCACAGGCTGTCGGTACGGGCGGAATTCAGCAGGTGTTCCAGCGAGGTGACGATGAAACCATCCTTTTCCAGGCTGCTGCCGGATGCAGCCATTGCTTCATTTGCTTCCATGTGTATTTCCCCTATGCGTGAAATGCAGCGGGCACGATAGCGGATCGGCAGCAAGGAAAATTGTACGTTTACGACATGAAGCCGGAGATGATGGGCAGCGAATCGTCTTCGTAATGCAGCAGGCGCAGCTCGCCATGGGTGTCGACAGCGGCTGCCTGCAGCAGGTTGCGCGGGGCGTGGCCGGTGTAGTGGATGAAATCGCGGATCATGTGGGCCTGGTCGTGGTAGCCCGCGTCCATGGCGACGCGCGTCAGCAGGCCGTGGCGCGGCGGCTGCGCCATCAGGCGCGCCAGCGCATGCACGTAGCGCCCCATCTTGCGCGAGTCGCGGATGCTCTGGCCATAGCTGGCCAGGAAGCGGCGCTCCAGCTGGCGCACGCTCATGCCGCAGCGTGTTGCAATATCGCCCGTGGGCAGGGTAAGCAGGCCGGCGGGCAGTACGAAAGGCGTGGCCCGGTCTTCGCGGCGGGCGAGCAGTTGCAGCAGCCAGCCGGCGAAGTCCTGGCGCCATTGCTGCGGATCGCCGCCGCTGCGCAGCTGGTCTTCCAGCTGGCTGGTGGACAGGTGCAGCTCATCGAGCGGCAGGATGGCGTTGGTCAGGGCATCGACGCTGGGGTCGAAAAAGCGGTTGAAATGGCCCGGTTCGATGACGGCGCTGATAAAGGTGGTGCCGGGCTGCCACAGGGCGGGGAACGGGGTGGTCAGCGGGCCGCAGACGAAGGGGCGGTCGTACAGCACGCCGGCGGCCAGCGAACCGCCGCGCACGAAAAAGGTCAGCATCGGACAGGGCGTGGCCGGCACGATCACCGCGCCCGAACTCGCCCGCTCCACGTGAAAATAGCGCACGACGCCTGCCAAACGCGCCGGCGGCAGCAAAACCAGCCTCTCCATCCCGCCAAGTATATCTGTCAAAGCAAATCATGTAGAATCGGAAACTCATTTCGTCCCATCTTGACCTCCCTTGGATACAGTTCCCTTGTGGGCGCAGCTCACCGCCCTTGCCTTTCTGATCTTTGCATCGGCCTTCTTCGCCATGGCCGAAACCGCCCTGATGGCGGCCAATCGCTTCCGCCTGCGCCACCAGGCTAAACGTGGTTCCAAACGCGCAATCGCCACGCTGTGGCTGCTGGAGCGCACCGAGCGCCTGCTGTCGCTGGTGCTGATCGCGAATACCCTGATCAACGCCATGGCCATTGCCCTGGTGACGGCCATCGCCATCACCCAGTTCGGCTTCGAAGAACATGTGATCCTGATTTCCACCGGCCTGGTGGTGTTCCTGCTGATCGTGCTGGCCGAGATTTCGCCGAAGATCATCGGCGCCCGCTACGCCGACCAGATCGTGCTGCCCGCCTCATTCGTGCTGCGCCCGCTGCTGTCGGCCGCGCGGCCGCTGATCTGGTTCGTGCACCTGTTCGTGAATACCCTGCTGCGCCTGGTGCGCGTGAAGCCGGCCGGCGCCAACGAGGAAGCGCGCCTGTCGCCGGACGAGCTGCGCTCGGTGCTGATCGAGAACGGCGCCTTCATCCCGCAAAAGCACAAGAGCATCCTGATGAACCTGTTCGACCTGGATTCCATCTCGGTCGAGGACATCATGACCCCGCGCGCCCAGATCGAAGCCCTGAACCTGGCCGTGCCGGTGGAAGACATCAAGGCCCAGCTCACCACCTGCTACCACAACAAGCTGCCCGTGTACGACGGCGAGATCAACCAGATCGCCGGCATCCTTCACGTCCGCAAGGCAGTGGCCCTGCTGAACGAGGAGGACGAGCTGAGCGTCGAGCACTTCCGCGCCCTTCTCAGCGAACCCTACTTCATGCCGCAGGATACGGCCGCCTTTGCCGCGCTGCAGAACTTCCAGGAAAACAAGGAGCGCCTGGCCATCATTGTCGATGAATACGGCGAGGTGCAGGGCCTGGTCACGCTGGACGACATCATCGAGGAAATGATCGGCGAATTCACCACCTCGACGCCGAGCGCCACCCGTGCCGATACCTTCGGCTGGGATGCCAGGGGCGAGTGCCTGTTGGAGGGCAGCACACCCCTGCGTGACATCAACAAGCGCTTGGGTTTAAACTTCCCGCTGGATGGACCGAAGACCCTGAACGGCATGCTGCTGGAAGTGCTGCAGGATATTCCCGAAGCGCCAATCAGCGTGAAAGTCGCTCACTGCATCATTGAAGTGGTCCAGGTCCACGATCAGGCCATTAAAGTCGTGAAATTGCGACGTCCCGCGGCCTGAGTGGGCGCACTGTATAGTACAGCGCTTTACAAATAAGATGCCCACAGGCATCATCCGGGGACCGTACGCATCCTTTCACGAATGTAGTCTTTTAATAGCGCGCTCTTATGGCAGCAGTCCAACCCAACTCGACGTCAGGCACTCCTATGTCGGGACTGGCCCGGGCATTGCTGCAGGCGGGGCGCATCAATGCCGCGCAGGCCGACGCGCTGCACAAGAAATCGCTGGCGGAAAAGCAGCCCTTCATTGACGTGCTGCTGGCCAGCGGCACCATCAATGCGCGCGACCTGTCCCTGTTCTGCGCCGAAACCTTCGCCTATCCCCTGCTGGACCTGGCCGCCTTCAATCTGGACCTGCTGCCGCAGAAGATCATCGATCCCAAGCTGATGTTCAGCCAGCGCGTGATCGCGCTGACCAAGCGCGGCAACAAGATGTCGGTGGCGATTTCCGATCCGACCAATACCCAGGCCCTGGACCAGATCAAGTTCCAGACCGAATCCTCGGTGGAACCGGTGATCGTGCCGCACGATACGCTGGTCAAACTGCTCACGGATATTGGCAAATCGTCAGAACAAAGCCTGAACGATCTGACCGGCGACGAAAGCGATATCGAGTTTGCCGAGGAATCCGACGCCGGCCCGTCGCAGGCTGCGGCCGATGCAGCCACCGAAGTGGAAGACGCGCCGATCGTGCGCTTCCTGAACAAGATGCTGATGGACGCCGTTAACATGGGTGCATCAGACTTGCACTTTGAACCATTCGAAAAGTTCTACCGCATCCGTTTCCGCGTCGATGGCGTGCTGATCGAACACGCCCAGCCGCCCATCGGCATCAAGGAAAAACTGATCTCGCGCATCAAGGTGCTGGCCAAGCTGGATATCTCGGAAAAGCGCGTGCCGCAGGACGGCCGCATGCGCCTGATCATTTCGCCGACCAAGACCATCGACCTGCGTATCTCCACCCTGCCGACCCTGTTCGGCGAAAAGTGCGTGATGCGTATCCTGGATGCGACCCAGGCCCAGATGGGCATCGATTCGCTCGGCTACGATCCGGACCAGAAGGAATTGCTGATGGACGCCATCCAGCGTCCATATGGCATGGTGCTGGTCACCGGGCCGACCGGTTCCGGCAAGACGGTGTCGCTGTATACCTGCCTGAACATCCTGAACAAGCCCGGCATCAATATCTCCACCGCCGAAGACCCGGCCGAGATCAACCTGCCCGGCGTGAACCAGGTGAACGTGAACGACAAGGCCGGCCTGACCTTCCCGGTCGCGCTGAAAGCCTTCCTGCGCCAGGATCCGGACATCATCATGGTGGGGGAGATCCGCGACCTGGAAACGGGCGACATCGCCATCAAGGCCGCCCAGACCGGCCACATGGTGTTCTCCACCCTGCACACCAACGACGCGCCATCGACCCTGACGCGTATGATGAACATGGGCATTGCGCCCTTCAATATTGCTTCCTCCGTGATCCTGATCACGGCGCAGCGCCTGGCGCGCCGCCTGTGCACCTGCAAGCAGCCGGTGGAGATTTCGCCGGACCTGCTGCTCAAGGCCGGCTTCAGGGACGCAGACCTGGACGGCAGCTGGAAGCCCTACGGTCCCATAGGCTGCGAACGCTGCAACGGCTCCGGCTACAAAGGCCGGGTCGGTATCTACCAGATCATGCCGATCACGCCCGCGATCGAGGCATTGATCCTGTCTAATGGCAACGCGATGCAGATCGCCGCACAATCCGAATCCGAGGGCGTGAAATCGCTGCGGCAATCGGGCCTGGTCAAGGTGAAGAACGGCCTGACCAGCCTGGAGGAAGTGCTCGGCTGCACCAACGAATAGGAAACACGAATATGGCAAACGCGGGCAATGTGAAGGAATCGGTCTTCGCCTGGGAAGGCAAGGACAAGACCGGCAAGACCGTACGCGGCGAGCTGCGCGCCGGCGGCGAGGCCGTGGTGAATGTGACCCTGCGCCGCCAGGGCATCATGGTCACCAAGGTCAAGAAGAAGGTGTATCGCTCCGGCAAGAAGATCACGGACAAGGACATCACCCTCTTCACCCGCCAGTTGGCTACGATGATGAAAGCCGGTGTGCCGCTGCTGCAGGCCTTCGACATCGTGGGCAAGGGCCACGCCAATCCTTCCGTCTCGAAAATGATCCTGGACCTGCGTTCGGACATTGAAACCGGCACCTCGCTGAACCAGGCCTTCCGCAAGTTCCCGCTGTATTTCGACCCGCTGTTCTGCAACCTGGTGGCGGCCGGCGAACAGGCCGGCATCCTGGAAGACCTGCTGACCCGCCTGGCGATCTACAAGGAAAAGACGCTGGCCATGAAGGCCAAGATCAAGTCGGCGCTGATGTATCCGGTATCGATCCTGGCCGTGGCCTTCATCGTGACGGCCGTGATCATGATCTGGGTGGTGCCGGCCTTCAAGGAAGTATTCACCAGCTTCGGCGCCGACCTGCCTGCGCCGACCGTGTTCGTGATGAACCTGTCCGAATTCTTCGTCAGCTACTGGTACATCATCTTCGGCGGCCTGTTCGGCGGCCTGTACTTCTTCTTCCAGTCCTGGCGCCGCTCGCTGAAAATGCAGCAGTCCATGGACCGACTGCTGCTGCGCCTGCCGGTATTCGGCGACGTGATCCGCAAGGCCACCGTGGCGCGCTGGACGCGTACCCTGTCCACCATGTTTGCCGCCGGCGTACCGCTGGTCGAATCGCTGGATTCCGTCGGCGGCGCGTCGGGCAATGCCGTGTACCTGGAGGCGACCCGCAGGATCCAGACCGAAGTCTCGACCGGTACCAGCCTGACCGTGGCCATGCAGAACGCGGAAGTTTTCCCGAGCATGGTGACGCAGATGGTTGCCATCGGCGAGGAATCCGGTGCGCTCGATTCCATGCTGGGCAAGGTGGCCGACTTCTATGAAGAGGAAGTCGATGATGCGGTGGCTTCGCTGTCGTCGCTGATGGAGCCGGCCATCATGGTGATCCTGGGCGTGCTGATCGGCGGCCTGGTGGTCGCCATGTACCTGCCTATTTTCAAACTCGGTTCGGTTGTTTAAGGACGTCATGCAAGAAACCTTCGCGCTGTTTTCTCCCCCTGCGACGATGGCCGCAGCCATCATCGCAGGCATCCTGGGCCTCCTGGTCGGCAGCTTCCTGAACGTGGTCATCCACCGCCTGCCGAAAATGATGCAGCGTGAAATGGACAACTACATCGCCGACGAAGCCGGCAAGCCGCTGCCGCACACGGACCGCTACAACCTGGTCGTGCCGCGCTCGGCCTGCCCGCACTGCAACCACCAGATCACGGCGGCCGAGAACATCCCTGTCGTCAGCTGGCTGGCGCTGCGCGGCCGCTGCAGCAACTGCAAGGCGCCGATCTCGGCGCGCTATCCGCTGATCGAAGCCTTTACCGCCCTGCTGTCCGCCGCCTTCGTGTGGAAGTTCGGCTTCGGCTATGCGGGCATGGCTTCGCTGGTCTTCGTCTGGCTGCTGATGGCCATGACCTTCATCGATGCCGACACCAAGCTGCTGCCGGACGACCTGACCTATCCGCTGCTCTGGCTCGGCCTGCTGATGAACCTGAATTCCACCTTTGTGCCGCTGCAGGACGCCGTGATCGGCGCGGCCGCCGGCTATCTGGTGTTGTGGACCATCTATTGGGCCTACAAGCTGCCGACCGGGCGCGAAGGCATGGGCTACGGCGACTTCAAGCTGCTGGCCGCGCTCGGTGCGTGGATGGGCTGGCAGATGCTGCCGGCGATCATCCTGCTGTCGTCGGTGGTGGGTGCGGTGGTTGGCATCGGCGTCATGATCGTGCAGCGCAAGGGACGCCATACCCAGATTCCTTTCGGGCCTTACCTGGCGGGCGCCGGCGTGCTGGCCATGCTGTTCGGCGAACAGATCAGCGCCGTTCTGCGCGGCGTGACCGGCGGCTGATATGTCCGCCCCAGCCGCCCCGGCCCCGGCCCGCTTCACCGTCGGTCTGACGGGCGGCATCGGCAGCGGCAAGAGCGTGGTGGCGCGCCTGTTTGCCGAGCGCGGCGCGACCATCGTCGATACCGACCAGATCGCCCGCAGCCTGACCGCCCCCCACGGCGCCGCCATGCCGGACATCGTGGCCGCCTTCGGCGCCCAGATGCAGGCCGCCGACGGCGCCATGGACCGCGCCCGCATGCGCGGCCTGGTCTTCCGCGACCCGGACGCCAAGCGCCGCCTGGAAGCCATCCTCCACCCCCGCATCCGCGAAGCGGTAGCCGCTGCTGCCGCCATCGCCACCGGCCCCTATGTGATCTTCGACGTGCCGCTGCTGGTCGAATCCGGTACCTGGAAGGCGCGCGTCGATCGCGTGCTGGTGGTCGATTGTCCCGAGGAGACCCAGGTGGCGCGCGTCATGGCGCGTAACGGACTGCCGGAAGACCAGGTGCGCGCCATCATGGCGAGCCAGGTTCCGCGCCCGGTACGCCTGGCCGCAGCCGACGATGTGGTCGATAACAGCGGCGAGTTGAGCGATTTACCGGCCCAGATCGAAGGTTTGCATCAGCTTTATCTGGATTTTTCGGAAAGAAAGATAACAATACGTTAGCAACGTTTGTAATTTTGTCTCGCATGGTTCAGAATCACATGATTCTTACAGGTTTATAAAGGGATGGCACTTTGATCGTCTATGAGTATCCTTTCAATGAGCGCATACGCACGCTGTTGCGCCTGGAGGACCTGTACGAGAAATTCAAGTTCTTTGTGCATCAGGAACACCCGATGCAGCACCACGTTGCCCTGGCAACGATCTTCGACATGCTGGAAGTGGCCGGCCGCGCCGACCTGAAATCCGATCTGCTGCAGGAACTGGAGCGCCAGCGCCAGAGTCTCCTCGGCTACCGCTCCAATCCGAATGTCCAGGCCGAGATGCTGGACGCCATCCTGAACGAGCTGGACAGCGTGTCCACCGCCCTCGTCGCCGCACAGGGCAAGACCGGGCAGAACGTGCGCGACAACGAATGGCTGATGAGCATTCGCGGCCGCACCATCATCCCGGGCGGCGCCTGCGAATTCGACCTGCCGTCCTATTACGCCTGGCAGAAACGGTCGGCCGAGCAGCGCTTTAGCGATATCGCCGGCTGGTTCGCCCCGCTGGCGCCGCTGTTCGACGCCCTCGCCCTGGTGCTGCGCCTGCTGCGCGATTCGGGCGGTCCGATCAAGATGATCGCCAACGCCGGCAGCTATCAGCAGATGCTGCAGGGTAAGGTGTACCAGATGCTGCGCCTGAGCGTGGACGAGGCGCTGGGCGCCATTCCCGAGATTTCGGCCAATAAATACATGCTGTGGGTGCGCTTCACCAGCCAGGGCGGGGATCTGAAACCCAAACCGCTGGAAGAAGATGTACCATTCGAGCTCACCCTCTGTAATTTCTAAGCTCAGTCCCCGATATGCCTACTGTAGTCGAATGCCCCACCTGCCAGAAAAAGGTAGAGTGGACGGAAGCCAATAAATACCGCCCTTTCTGTTCCGAACGCTGCAAACAGATCGACCTGGGCGCCTGGGCCGAAGAGAAATACCGCGTGCCCGGCTCCGCTCCCGATCCCGAAGACGAAGCCCAGCAGCAAGGCCAGTAAGGCCAGTCGGCTTAGTAGCGGACGCGGTCCAGCCACTCCAGCAACGGAATCGTTGCCGGCAGCAGCGGCTCGACGCCCACCTCCCCCTGCCACGCAAAGGCCTGGCCTTCCAGGCTCTGCGGCTCGCCCGTCCATTCGCGGCTGATGAAGAAATGCAGCCGGACATGGGCGTGTTCGTACACGTGCTCGATGCCGCACCATTCCTCGGCGCTCAGCACGCTGATGCCGAGTTCTTCCATGAATTCGCGTTTCAGCGCGTCCAGGATGGACTCGCCCGGGTCAACTTTGCCGCCCGGGAATTCCCAGTAGCCGGCGTACGGCTTGCCGTCCGGGCGCTGGCCCAGCAGCACGTCGCCGTTGGGCTTCATCAGAATGCCCACGGCAACATCGATCGGATTGCTCATTTAATGCTTTCCCGCGTAATCGCGTGCGAATTGCCAGGCCACGCGGCCGGAACGTGAACCGCGCTGCAGCGCCCAGCGCAGGGCGTCGCCGCGCGCTGCGGTGATCTGTTCGGCACTGCAGCCGAAGGAGGCCAGCCAGTGGGCGACGATGCCCAGGTAGTCGTCCTGCTTGAAGGGATAGAAGGACAGCCACAGGCCGAAGCGTTCGGACAGGGAAATCTTCTCCTCCACCGTTTCGCCCGGATGCAGGTCGCCATCGTCGTCATGGGTGGTGCCCGCGTTGTCGCTGAAGCGCTCCGGCAACAGGTGGCGCCGGTTGGAGGTGGCGTAGATCAGCAGGTTGTCGGTATGGCCGGCAACGGACCCATCCAGCGCCACCTTCAGCGCCTTGTAGCCGCCCTCGCCCTCCTCGAACGACAGGTCGTCGCAGAACACCACGAAGCGTTCCGGACGGTTGGCCACCTGGTCCACGATATCCGGCAGGTCGGCCAGGTCGGCCTTGTCCACCTCGATCAGGCGCAGGCCATCTGCCGCGAACTGGTTCAGGCAAGCCTTGATCAGCGAGGACTTGCCGGTGCCGCGCGCACCCGTCAGCAGCACATTATTGGCCGGCTTGCCCTGCACGAACTGCCGCGTATTCTGCTCGATCTGCGTCTTTTGCGGCCCAACGTGCTGCAAGTCGTCCAGTGCAATAGCGGCCGGATTGCGTACCGGCTGCAGCCAGCCACCGGCCGTCATGCCCTTGTGCCGGCGCCAGCGGTAGGCAGTGGCCGTCCAGTCCGGCGCCGGCGCGGCCGGCGGCAGGATGGCTTCCACGCGCGCCAGCAGCGCTTCGGCGCGCTTCAGGAACTGGTCGAGCTGGGTCGCCATCAGGAGCGGTAGTCGGCGTTGATGGAGACGTAGTCGTGCGACAGGTCGCAGGTGTACACGGTGGCTTGCGCATTGCCGCGCGCCAGTTTCACGCGTACGGTGATTTCGCTCTGTTGCATCACGCGCTGGCCGTCTTCTTCCTTGTAGTCCGGATTGCGGCCGCCGTCCCTGGCGACCCACACATCGTCCAGGTACAGGTTGATCCTGCTCACGTCCAGATCGTCCACGCCGGCGTAGCCGATGGCGGCCAGGATGCGGCCCAGGTTAGGATCGGAGGCGAAGAAGGCGGTTTTCACCAGCGGCGAGTGGCCGATGGAATAGGCGATCTTGCGGCATTCTTCCGTGTTCTTGCCGTCTTCCACGGTAATCGTCATGAACTTGGTGGCGCCTTCGCCGTCGCGCACGATGGCTTGCGCCAGGAACAGCGAGAGTTCCTTGACCGCCCTGGCCAGCTCCTGGTATTCGGCCGAATCGACAGCGTTCACTTCCAGCGTGCCGGCGCCGGTGGCGATCAGCATGAAGGAATCGTTGGTCGAGGTATCGCCGTCGATGGTGATGCAGTTGAAGCTCTGGTCGGCCGCTTCCTTGACCAGCACGTCCAGCACCGGCTGCGCCACCTTGGCGTCGAACGCCAGATAGCCCAGCATGGTCGCCATATTCGGCTTGATCATGCCGGCGCCCTTGGAGATACCGGTCAGGGTCACGCTGTGGCCGGCGATCTGCACGGTGCGCGAGCCGGCTTTCGGCTGGGTGTCCGTGGTCATGATGGCTTCGGCGGCGTTGAACCAGTTATCCGCCTTCAGGTTCTGCACGGCTTTCGGCAGGCCGGCCTTGATCTTTTCGACCGGCAGCGGCTCCAGGATCACGCCGGTGGAGAACGGCAGGATCTGCTGCGCATCGCAGCCCAGCTCGGCCGCCAGCGCGGCGCAGGTGGCGCGCGCATTGGCCATGCCCGCTTCGCCCGTGCCCGCATTCGCATTGCCGGTATTGACCATCAGCGCGCGGATCGGCTTGCCGCCGGCAGTCACGGCTGCCAGGTTTTCCTTCGAGATTTGCACCGGCGCGGCGCAGAAGCGGTTCAGCGTGAAGACGCCGGACACGGTCGCGCCGTCGGCCAGTTTCATGACCAGCACGTCCTTGCGGTTCGGTTTCTTGATGCCCGCTTCAGCGGAGCCGATTTCGATACCGGCAACGGATTTCAGATCGGAGGCGACAGGGATGGGGGAATTGACGGCCATGGAATGTTCTCATGCAAAGAAGGGATAAGAAGCCGCTATTGTAATCCCTGCACTGCGGATTGCGCGGTCCGGGTCCGGCAATAATTCATGCACTGCAACAGTAAAAATTAAACAAGCAATGTCGTAAAAACGTGCACAGAATTTAGTAAAACACTACTACTCCCATGAAACTAGTTTCATTTTTTCAGGTGCTTCATTTATTGTGAGCGACTGCCGCAGGAACGGCGCCCGCTGGCTATCGCGCCGCAGCATTTTTTAGGCGATCGCCCGGGATAAAACATATAAAGAATCGGATCACCACTTATGAAGAAGAAACTTATCGTCGCAGCCGTGCTGGCGGCAGCCTGCGTGCTGCCGGCCCATGCGGCCACCTTGGGCGACGGCAATCTGAGCATCAGCGGTTTCGGGACGCTGGGCGTGGCAAAGACCAATACCGACGACGTCAGGTTCGTGCGCTACAACCAGGCTGCCGGCGTGGGCGACTCGCCGCGCATCGGCCTGGATAGCAACCTCGGCCTGCAAGCCAGCTACAGCATGACGCCGGCACTCTCGGCCACGCTGCAGGTACTCAGCCGCAAGAGCACCAGCGAGCAGTTCACCACCGAGCTGACCTGGGGCTTCCTGAAGTACAAGCTGAATGACGAAACCAGCGTCCGCCTCGGCCGCACGGTGATTCCGGCTTTCCTGATTTCCGATTACCAGAACGTCGGCTACGCCAATACCATGATGCGTCCGCCCATCGAGCTGTACGGCCAGGAACCGCTGGAGAGCGTGGACGGCGCCGACCTCAACTGGCAGCACTCCTTCGGCGACAACAACGTGACCGCGCAAGGCTTCGTCGGCAAAAGCAGCGGCAAGCTGTTCGTGGCAGCCGGCGGCGGCAGCGTGACCCACTACGATGCGCCCGCCTATGGCTTTGCCGTCACCGCCGAGCATGGCCCGCTTACCGTGCGCGCAGCCCACATGCGCGCCAAGATCGAAGTCAACGACTTCACCCTGCTCAACAACCTGACCGACAGCCTGGCCAGGTTCGGCTTTGCCCAGCTGGCCAATGATATGACGGTGAAGGGCGGCAAGAAGATGCGCTTTACCTCGGTCGGCATGACGCTGGACTGGCAGAACATCGTGGCCCAGGCTGAATACGCCCAGCGCCGCGCGCAGGATGCGGTGTACATCCCGCAGTCGAATTCCTGGTACGCGATGGCCGGCTACCGCTTCGGCAAGGTGCTGCCTTACTACGCCCATTCGCACACCAACGGCGCCGAACAGAAGATCAAGCCGCCGCTGCTGCCGGCTGCGCTGGCCGTACCGGTTGCGTCCTTCCTCAGTGCGCCGGCGCAGGGCACGGACCTGATCGGCCTGCGCTGGGACTGCGCCAAGTCGCTGGCGCTGAAAGTGCAATACGACCGCGTGAAGCCGAGCGCGAAGAGCGGCACCCTGGTGTACGGCCCGGCCGTGTACAGCAGGACGGTGAACGTGATCGCCGCCGGCGTCGATTTCGTGTTCTGAGGAGCGGACATGAAAAAGATTCCGAGCATTCTGATTGCTGCCGCCCTCGGTGGCGCCCTGCTGCCCGCCTCGGCGGAAATCGTGGTGATCGTCAACAAGGACAATCCGGCGACGCGCATGTTCTCCGAACAGGCGTCCCAGTTCTTCCTCGGCAAATCGGCCATGTTCACGCCGATCGACCAGGGCGAAGGGTCGAAGATCCGCACCGAGTTCTATCAGAAGATCGCGGACAAGGACCCGGCCCAGGTCAAGGCCATCTGGTCCAAGCTGGTATTTACCGGCAAGGCCACGCCGCCCCGGGAATTCAAGTCGAACAACGACGTGAAGAAGGCGGTAGCGGACGATCCCAAGGCCATCGGCTATATCGACAAGTCGGCCGTCGATGAATCGGTGAAGGTGATCCTGACCCTGCCCTGACCCGGCCTCGCCTCCCGCTCCGGCCTGGCCGGTCGCGGCAAACGCCCGCTGCCTCCCGTGCAGCGGGCGTTTTTTTATTTTGACAACTTTTGCTAATGAAGAGATACAATCCTGATTTGTAAAACCGGCTGGAGATGGCGTTGAATTTGTCGCTGCGCGCGAAGTTCCTGATTCTGAGTGCCCTGGTGCAGGCGCTCGTGGTGGCACTGCTGATCGGGAACAGCCTGCGGCTGATGAATCAGGCCGTCACCAACAATGCCGACCGCGTCGCGCACGAATACGCGGTCAACCTGAACCTCACGCTCAGTCCCTATGCCAGCAGCGGACGCCTGGGCGAACTGCGCTCCTACTGGGCCGAGATGCTGTCCGATCCCTCCGACAGCTTCCTGCGCTACATCATCATCTTCGACGCCCACGGCAACACCATCCTGGAAGCGGGCGACCATCCGTATATCCTGCCCTCCGCATTGAGTTCGCCCAGCACCGACAGCGGCAACGGCGTGCGCACCACGCTGGAAGGCCAAACCCTGCACGCACGGGCGCCGCTGCTGCTGATGGAAAACCAGGTCGGCTCGCTGAACTTCGGCCTCTCGACGCGCGACCTGTCGCGGGCGCGCGAGGAAGTGCTGCGCCAGGGCGGCATGATCGCGGCGCTCGGCTTTGCCATTGCACTGCTGCTGTTTTTTGCCTTCACGCGCGGCATGGGCATGCGGCTGCGCGCATTGACGCGCCAGTCGGAAAAGCTGGCCAACGGCGAATACGGCGAACAGCTGCCGGCGCGCGGCGGCGACGAACTGGAAGTCGTTACGCGTTCGCTGAACACGCTGAGCGCTGCCCTGCGCGAACGGGTGGACCAGCTGGAGGATTCGCAAAGCCGCCTGCTGGAGTCGGAGGAACGCTTCCGCACCCTGTTCGACATGACGCCGCTGCCGCTGACCGTGACCGACCGCGAAGGCTGCGTGATTGCCGCCAACCAGGCCCTGCTGAGCACCTTCGAGCTGCGCCCCCTGCAGCTGATCGGGCGCCGCTCGGACGAACTGGATTTCTGGTTCTCGCCGGGGGAACCGCAGCGCGTCTGGTCGATCTACCGCGAGCGCGGTGCGATCCAGGGCGAGGTGGCGAATGTGCGCATGCCGGACGGCAGCGCGGGCTATGTCGCGATCTGGTCCTCTTCGCTGGTGCTGGACGGGCAGCGCGCCGTGATCTGGGCGCTGCTCGACCTGACCGAAGAGATGAAGGCCAAGCAGGCGCTGAAGGAACTGAACGTGTCGCTGGAGAGCCGGGTGGCGGAGCGCTCGGCGGACCTGTCGAATGCGCTGGAGACGCTGCAGCGCACGCAGCACGACCTGATTGCCTCGGAGAAGATGGCGTCGCTTGGTTCCCTGGTGGCCGGCATTGCGCATGAACTGAATACGCCGATCGGCAACAGCCTGCTGGCTTCGACCGCACTGGCCGACCGCGTGCACGACTTCCAGGCCGTGGTGGCTGACGGTTCGCTGAAGCGCTCGTCGCTGAACCACCACCTGGAAGAAGTGCATCTGGCCTGCGGGCTGATTTCGAATTCGCTGCAGAAGGCGGCGGACCTGATTTCCTCCTTCAAGCAGATCGCCGTCGATCAGACCAACGACCAGCGCCGCCTGTTCAAGCTGCAGACCGTGCTGCTGGATACCACCGCCACGTACACGCCGCGCCTGCGCCGCTCGAACTGCACGGTCAGCGTGGAGGTGCCGCCGGAGCTGGAACTGGAATCCTATCCGGGTTCGCTGTACCAGGTCTTCAATAACCTGATCAACAATGCGCTGGTGCACGGCTTCGAATGCCGCGAGAAAGGCCACATCGCCATCAGCGCCAACGCGGCGCAGGAAGGCTATATCGACATCGTGTTCCGCGACGATGGCGCGGGCATGAGCGAGGACGTGCAGCGCCGCGTGTTCGATCCCTTCTTCACCACCAAGATGGGCAGCGGCGGCACGGGGCTGGGCATGAACATCGTCTATAACATCGTGACCGGGGTGATGGGCGGCCGCATCGCCATCGAATCCGCGCCGGGCCACGGCACCACGATCAGGATGACGGTGCCGGTTTCGTCGCCGCAGCGCGAGCAGAACTGATTTCCGCAGCCAGCACAGGCACAAGCACAAGCACCAGCGGGAGATCGGACGGGTTGCAGGCGTAAAAAAACCGGGGCGTGCCCCGGTTTTTTATTGCGCCGGCGATGAAGCCGGCGGGCGCCTGCCGATCAGGCCAGCTTGCCGTGGCAAGCCTTGTACTTCTTGCCGCTGCCGCATGGGCACGGATCGTTGCGGCCGATCTTCACGCCTACCTGCACCGTCGCTTCGATCAGGCCGGAGGACGATGGCGCCGCGGTCGGCGCCAGCAGTTCTTCCGGCGCCGCGTCCGGGTTGAAGTCGGCGTGCTGGTAGTGCACGTTCTCCACGTGCGACTGGGCCATCGCTGCTTCCGCCGCGTCGATCTCTTCGCGCGACTGGATGCGCACCGTCATCACCGTGCGGGTGACTTCGTTCTTGATCATGTCCAGCATCTGGCCGAACAGCTCGAACGCTTCGCGCTTGTATTCCTGCTTCGGATTCTTCTGCGCGTAGCCGCGCAGGTGAATACCCTGGCGCAGGTGATCCAGCGCCGCCAGGTGCTCGCGCCAGTGCGAGTCCACCGACTGCAGCATCACGTTGCGCTCGAAACCGCCGAAAGCTTCCTTGCCCACGATATCGACCTTGGCCTGGTACTGTGCATCGGCTGCCGCCAGCACGCGCTCCAGGATGTCTTCGTCGTTGAGCTGCGATTCCTTTTCCAGCATCTCGGCCAGCGGCACTTCCAGATGCCATTCGCCCGCCAGGGTCGATTGCAGGGCCGGAACATCCCACTGCTCTTCCACCGATTCCTGCGGCACGTACTGATGCACCACGTCGGTGAATACGCCGTTGCGCAGGTTCTGGATCATCTCGCCGATCTCGGTCGCTTCCAGCAGCTCGTTACGCTGCTGGTAGATGACCTTACGCTGATCGTTGGCCACATCGTCGTATTCCAGCAGCTGCTTACGGATGTCGAAGTTGCGGGCCTCGACCTTGCGCTGCGCGGATTCGATGGAGCGGGACACGATGCCCGCTTCGATCGGTTCGCCTTCCGGCATCTTCAGGCGGTCCATGATGGCGCGTACGCGGTCGCCGGCAAAGATGCGCAGCAGCGGATCGTCCAGCGACAGGTAGAAGCGGGACGAGCCCGGGTCGCCCTGGCGGCCGGAACGGCCACGCAGCTGGTTGTCCACGCGGCGGGATTCGTGTCGCTCGGTACCCACGATGTGCAGGCCGCCGGCGGCAACCACTGCGTTGTGCAGCGCCTGCCAGCCGTCGCGCAGCGCTTGCGCCTGGGCCGCCTTGTCGGCATCGCTCAGGTCCGGATTGGCTTCGATGACCTTGATCTGGCCTTCGACGTTACCGCCCAACACGATGTCGGTACCACGGCCTGCCATATTGGTGGCGATGGTGATGGCTTTCGGCGAGCCTGCCTGGGCGATGATTTCCGCTTCGCGGGCGTGCTGTTTTGCGTTCAGCACGTTGTGCGGCAGCTTGGCCTTGTTCAGGATGCCCGACAGCAGCTCGGAGTTTTCAATCGAGGTGGTACCCACCAGCACCGGCTGTCCGCGCTCGTAGCAGTCGCGGATGTCCAGCATCATGGCGTTGTACTTCTCTTCGTTCGACTTGTACACCTGGTCCTGGCGGTCCTTGCGCGCCGATGGGCGGTTCGGAGGAATCACCACCGTTTCCAGGCCGTAGATTTCCTGGAATTCGTAAGCTTCGGTGTCGGCGGTACCGGTCATGCCGGCCAGCTTGGCGTACATGCGGAAGTAGTTCTGGAAGGTGATCGAGGCCAGAGTCTGGTTCTCGTTCTGGATCTTCACGCCTTCCTTCGCTTCCACCGCCTGGTGCAGGCCGTCGGACCAGCGGCGGCCGGTCATCAGGCGGCCGGTGAATTCATCGACGATTACCACTTCATTGTTCTGCACCACGTAGTGCTGATCCTTGAAGTACAGGGCGTGCGCGCGCAGGGCGGCGTACAGGTGGTGCACCAGCGTGATATTGGCCGAGTCGTACAGGGAGGCGCCTTCCGGCAGCAGGCCCATACTGGTCAGGATCGCTTCGGCCTTTTCGTGGCCGGCTTCGGTCAGCAGCACCTGGTGCGCTTTTTCGTCCTTGGTGTAGTCGCCCGGGACTTCGATCTTGCCCTTGCCGTCCGGGGTTTCCTCGCCCACCTGCAGCACCAGCTGCGGCGGCACCAGGTTGATCTTGTGGTACAGGTCGGTGTGGTTCTCGGCCTGGCCGGAAATGATCAGCGGGGTACGCGCTTCGTCGATCAGGATCGAGTCAACTTCATCGACGATGCCGAAGTTCAGCGCGCGCTGCACGCGGTCGCGCGATTCGAACACCATATTGTCGCGCAGGTAGTCGAAGCCGAATTCGTTGTTGGTGCCGTAGGTGATGTCCGAACCGTAGGCCAGCTGCTTGGCGCTGTGCTCCATCTGGGACAGGTTCACGCCGCAGCTCAGGCCGAGCCAGCGGTACAGCTTGCCCATGGTCTCGGCGTCGCGCTGCGCCAGGTAATCGTTGACGGTCACGATGTGCACGCCCTTGCCGGACAGTGCGTTCAGGTAGGCCGGCAGGGTTGCGGTCAGGGTCTTGCCCTCGCCGGTGCCCATTTCGGCGATCTTGCCATAGTGCAGAACCATGCCGCCGATCAGCTGCACGTCGAAGTGGCGCATCTTGAACACCCGCTTCGAGGCTTCGCGGCAGGTGGCGAAGGCTTCCGGCAGCAGGTCGTCCAGCGTCTCGCCATTGGCAACGCGCTCCTTGAAAGCAGGCGTTTTCGCTTGCAGTTCGGCATCCGACAGCTTTTCAAATTCCGGTTCCAGGGCGTTGATCGCCTTGACCGTTTTTTGGTATTGCTTCAGCAGTCGCTGGTTGCGGCTGCCGAAAATCTGGGTCAGTAAGGACATTTCTTGAATTCTTCCTCGGGTCCGCCAATGGCAAAAGTGCGTGATTTTATCATGCGCTCAGGGCAAGGTTGGGATGTTCAGCTATATAACAATGGCCAGAGCGATAATTTACCCCGCCGAGGCCGCCACGTTACAATGGCGCCATGCGTTCCCGTTCCTTTCAAATGATCCGCGAGGCTGTCGGCGCGACAGACTTTCTGCGCCGCAACGACCGTTTGGCGGCCTTGCTGCCGGCTGCCCAGCGCATGGCTCAATTGCAGCGGGACTGCGCACAAGCGCTGCCAACGTCGTTTAAATTCTGCGAAATCCTCGCCTTCAACGGGGACGACCTGATCCTGGCCACGCCCAATGCAGCGGTGGCAGCCAAGCTTAAACAACAATTGCCAAAGTTACAAGAATCGTTGCTGGCGAAAGGGTGGCAAATCAGCAACATTCGGTTGAAAGTGCAGATGACGGTGAACAGCGTTGCCGCGGCCGAACGCGCCCGGCCGCGCCAGCTGGAGCTTTCGCCGGCCGCCATGAGTTCGTTCGCCGAGCTCAGCGAGCAGCTCCCCGCCACGCAACAAAATGCGCCGCTGATCGCGGCGCTGAAGTCGATGGTCGCCAAGCGCAAGGGCTAAGCAGGCGGACTTTGCGTCCGCCCCGGGGATCAATAGTTGAAGGACCACTCTTCCGCCAGCTGGCGGGCATACGAGGGCGGCGCCGTGTCGCCCGATTCGTAGGTGACAATCTCGTAGGAATCCGGATCGGCCAGCATGGCCCGCAGCAGCTGATTGTTCAGCGCGTGGCCCGACTTGTGCGCCTCATAGCTGGCCACCATCGGATGGCCGATCATGTACAGGTCGCCGATCGCGTCCAGGATCTTGTGGCGCACGAACTCGTCGTCATAGCGCAGGCCGTCCGAATTCAGGATGCGGTACTCGTCCATCACGATCGCGTTTTCCAGCGAACCGCCGCGCGCCAGGCCGATGCCGCGCAGCATTTCCACGTCCTGCATGAAGCCGAAGGTGCGCGCACGCGCCACCGCCTGCACATAGGACACGTCGCCGAAGTCAATGTAGGCGCGCTGCGCCGTACCATCCACCGCCGGGTGATTGAATTCAATGAAGAAATCCAGCTTGAAACCGTCGTGCGGCACCAGGCGCGCCCATTTCTCGTTGGCGCCCTTGCCTTCGCGGATCTCGATGGTTTTCTTGACGCGAATGAACTTCTTGGCCGCTTCCTGCTCCTGCACGCCGCCCTGCTGCAGCAGGTACACGAAGGAAGACGCGGAGCCGTCCATGATCGGAATCTCTTCCGCCGTCACGTCCACGTAGAGATTGTCGATGCCCAGGCCGGCACAGGCCGACATCAGGTGCTCCACCGTCGAAACCCGTCCACCATCCTGCATCAGCACGGTCGCCATGCGCGTATCGCCGACGATGTCCGCCCTTGTCGGGAAGACAACGGGCGGGTCCAGATCGACGCGGCGGAAGACGATGCCCGTATCGGGCTCAGCCGGATGCAGGGTCAGCTCGACCTTGGTGCCGGAGTGCAGGCCCACACCGGTGGTGCGGACGACTTCTTTGATGGTTCGTTGTTTCAGCATGCACCGATTATATCGGTATTCCCGTTTCCTGGTCTGTGGCCTATTGCCTAGGGATGCTCGGACTCGGGATGCTCCGATTCGCGCCGCACCAGGTAAATCCCGGAGCCGATAATGATGGCCGCGCCCAGCAGCGTATAGAAGTCCGGCAAGGTCTGCCACAGCACCCAGTCGATGCCCACACCCCAGGCCAGCGCCGTGTATTCGAACGGCGCCACGATCGAGGCCTTGCCCATGCTGAAGGCCTTGGTCAGCGCATACTGTCCGAAGAAACCGCTGACGGCCAGCACCAGCAGCGGCAGCCAGTCGTCCATGCGCACCGGCACCCACTGCGGCAGCGCCAGCGGCGCCACGCCGACGCCCATCAATACCAGCACCCAGAACATGATGTGTTCCTGCGCGTCCTGGCGCGCCAGGATGCGTCCCACGATGGCCGACACGGCGTAGCAGCCGGCCGAGGCCAGCACCGCCAGTCCCGCCAGCGAGATAAAGCTGCTGCCTTCGGGGCGCAGCACCACCAGTACGCCGCCCAGGCCGACCAGGATGGCCAGCCACTGTCCCAGCCCGACTTTCTCGCCCAGGAAGAACACCGCCAGCGCAGTGACCAGCGCCGGGGCAATGAAGAAGATCGAATAGGTCTCCGCCAGCGGCAGGTGCTTCAGCGCATAGGCGAACAGGGACAGCATGCCGATGCCGATCACGCCGCGCAGCAGGTGCAGCGGCCAGCGCACGTTGAAAATCCCGCGGAACTTGCCGCGCCAGGCGAGGAAGGCGCACACCAGCGGCATCGACGACAGGCAGCGCAGCAGGGTCACCTGCACCGCCGGATAATGCCCGGCCAGCACCTTCATGGACGCATCCATGAAAGCAAACATCGCGACGGCAAACACCATCGCATAAATACTCTGCAGATTTTCTTTCGCGCTCGGATTCATCTCGGTCCAATACCCATGCCGGACCAGCCATTGTACTGAATAACGCATGCGCGCATGAAGCGCAGCATGAACACACTTTGGCGCGCGGCGGCGAACCGTGCGCGGGGCGGACGGGTTATGATGGCGGGATGAACGCAAACGCCATGATGAAACCGGATGTCTCCCCCCTGTTCGAAGTGCACGAATCGCCCGTTCACGGGCGCGGCGTGTTCGCTGCCCGCAAGATCGAGGCGGGCGAGCGGATTATCGAATACACGGGCGAGATCGTTGACTGGGATGAATGCTGCCGCCGCACCGAGGAAAAAGGCGGCCCGATCGGCCATACCTTCTTCTTCAGCCTGAACAACGGCCTGCTCATCGACGGCGGCGCCGGCGGCAACGAGGCGCGCTACATCAACCACTCCTGCGAACCGAACTGCGAAGCCGAGGAAGACGAGGATGCGCGCGTCTTCATCTGCGCCCTGCAGGACATCGAGGCCGGCGAGGAACTCAACTATAACTACGGCCTGATCTACGATGAGAAGCACACCAAGGAAGTGAAAAAGCAGTTCGCCTGCTACTGCGGCGCAGCTTCCTGCACTGGCGTGATGCTGGCGCCCAAAGAGAAAAAACCGAAAAAGAAAAAGAAGAAAGCGGACAAATAAGGCCCGCCTACGCCAAAAGCAAAACGCCCGGCATGCCGGGCGTTTTTCATTGGGGCAACAGGAAACTTACACCTGGCCCAGCATGGTCTCCGCATTGGAGACTTCGAACTTGCCGCCCTGCTCGATGTTCAGCTGCTTGACCACGCCGTCTTCCACCAGCATGGAGTAGCGCTGCGAGCGGGTGCCCATGCCGAACTTGCTGAAGTCGGAATCCAGGCCCAGTGCCTTGGTGAAGGCAGCGTTGCCGTCAGCCATCATGCGGACGATGCCGGCGGCTTTCTGGTCGCGGCCCCAGGCGCCCATCACGAACGCGTCGTTCACGGAAATGCACCAGATTTCGTCCACGCCCTTGGCTTTCAGCGCGTCGGCATTGGCGACGTAGCCCGGCACGTGCTTGGCCGAGCAGGTTGGGGTGTAGGCGCCCGGCAGGCCGAAGATGGCGATCTTCCTGCCCTTGGTCAGGTCCTGCACATTGAAGGTGTTCGGGCCCAGCGCGCAGCCTTCGGTTTCCACTTCGATGAATTCGGACAGGGTGCCTTCCGGCAGTTTGTCGCCGATCTTGATGGTCATTGATTTCTCCTCTCGTAAACACAAAAAACCGCGCAGGGCGGCATGCTTGTTCTTAGTATATATGCCCACGCCGCCGGGCGCTTGAAGCCCGGCGGCGCGGCTGACCGCAGTCAAGCGTTTCAGTCAGCCTGCTTGCGCAGGAAGGCTGGAATGTCGTAGGTTTCCATGCCGGTGTTGGCCAGCGCGCGCACCTGCTCCGATGCGGACTCGCGGCGCCATACGGCCGGCTGCTTCTGGATGTCGTGGCCGCCGCCCAGACCCGAAGCACCGCCCATGGTGACCGACGAAGTTACCGCGCCGCCGCCCAGTGCTGCCGATGGGGTCAGCGGAGCATTGTGGGTACCGGTACGCAGCATCTGCTGCGGCACCAGCTGCACATGTTTCTTCTGCTTGCCCAGGCCGGTCGCCACCACGGTCACGCGGATCGCGTCGCCCATGGCGTCGTCGTAGGCGATACCCTGTGCGATCGATGCATCCGGTGCAGCGAAGGCGCGCACGGCAGCCATGACTTCCTTGATTTCCTTACCTTTCAGGCCGCGCGAGGCAGTCACGTTCACCAGCACGCCGCGTGCGCCCGACAGATCCACGCCGTCTAGCAGCGGCGAAGCCACGGCCTGCTCGGCTGCCACGCGGGCGCGGTCCACGCCGGAAGCGGTGGCCGTGCCCATCATGGCCTTGCCCTGCTCGCCCATGATGGTCTTCACGTCGTTGAAGTCGACGTTGATGTGGCCCGGCACGTTGATGATCTCGGCGATACCGGCCACCGCGTTGTTCAGCACGTCGTCGGCATGCTGCAGCCACTCGATCAGCGATTCGTCTTCGTAGATCTCTTCCAGCTTCTCGTTCAGGATCACGATCAGGGAATCGACGTTGGCGGCCAGCTGCTCCAGGCCTTCATCGGCGATGTCCATGCACTTCTGGCCTTCGTGCGAGAACGGCTTGGAGACCACGGCCACGGTCAGTGCGCCCTGCGATTTGGCCACTTCCGCCACGATCGGCGCCGCACCGGTGCCGGTGCCGCCGCCCATGCCGGCAGCGATGAAGACCATGTGCGCGCCGCGCAGGGCGTCTTCGATGCGGTCGCGCGAGTCTTCGGCCAGCTTGCGGCCGACTTCCGGCTTCATGCCGGCGCCCAGGCCGGTTTCGCCGATCTGGATGATGTTGTTGGCCTTGGACGTCGCCAGCGCTTGCGCGTCGGTGTTGGCGGCGATGAACTCAACGCCGCTCATGCCCTTATTGATCATGTGCTGCACGGCGTTGCCGCCAGCGCCACCGACGCCGACGACCTTGATGACCGTACCCAGCGTTGCGTTATCGACCATATCAAACTCCATGATGTACTCCTGTCTAGAATGCGGTTTTCAAGCGCCAGTGCTCATATTGGTAGGAGAACTGGGGATTGAAAACTGCAGTTAAATTAAAATTTTTCGAAAATATACAACTCAGAAATTACCCAAGAACCATTCCTTCATGCGCTGCCACACCGCCTTCACCGACCCATCCTGACGCGTCACGATATGCCCGCGCAGATACTGCTTCTTCGCTTCCAATAACAGGCCCAGCACCGTTGCATAGCGCGGGCTGCGCACCACGTCGGCCAGCTGGCCGCGGTAGTCCGGCGTACCCAGGCGTGCCGGTTTCAGGAAGATGTCTTCCGCCATTTCGACCATGCCCGGCATGATCGAGGTGCCGCCGGTCAGCACGATGCCCGACGAGAGCACGCCCTCGTAGCCGGACTCGCGCACCACCTGGTGCACCATCGCAAACAGTTCTTCCACGCGCGGCTCGATCACTGCCGCCAGCGCCTGGCGCGACAGGTTGCGCGGGCCGCGGTCGCCCAGGCCCGGCACTTCCAGGTGCTCGCCCGGATCGGCCAGTACCTGCTTGGCCACGCCGTAGCGGATCTTGATCTCTTCCGCCTCGCCGGTCGGCGTGCGCAGCGCCATGGCGATGTCGTTGGTGATCTGGTCGCCGGCAATCGGGATCACGGCCGTGTGGCGGATCGCGCCGTCGGAGAACACCGCCACATCGGTGGTGCCGCCGCCGATATCGATCAGCACCACGCCCAGTTCCTTCTCGTCCGTGGTCAGCACCGCGTCGGCCGAAGCCATCGGCTGCAGGATCAGGTCCGATACCTCCAGCCCGCAGCGGCGCACGCACTTGACGATGTTCTGCACCGCGCTCACCGCGCCGGTGACGATGTGCACCTTCACTTCCAGGCGGATGCCGCTCATGCCGATCGGCTCGCGCACATCCTCCTGCGAATCGACGATGAATTCCTGCGGCACCGTGTGCAGCAGCTGCTGGTCGGTCGGGATGTTGACCGCCTTCGCCGTTTCGATCACGCGCGCCACGTCGGTCGCCGTGACTTCCTTGTCCTTGATGGCCACCATGCCGCTGGAATTGAAGGAGCGGATATGGCTGCCCGCAATGCCCGCATACACATTGCGGATCTTGCAGTCGGCCATCAGCTCCGCCTCTTCCAGCGCACGCTGGATCGATTCGACGGTCGCTTCGATGTTGACGACCACGCCCTTCTTCAGACCCTTGGACTCGTGCTGGCCCAGGCCAATTACTTCGTGGCGTCCATCGCCCATCACTTCGGCCACCACGGCCACCACTTTGGAGGTGCCGATGTCGAGGCCGACGATCAGGTTTTTCGCGTCTTTTGTCATCTCTCTGCCTGCTTTATCAACGTTTCTTTGTTTCTGCCGGAATCTTCAGTCCCGCCGCGCTTAACGCCAGTCCGTTCTGGTAGCGCATGTCAATCGTTTCAATATTCGGCACGCGCGCGCTCAGCTGCGGCCAGATGCCGACCAGCCGGTCCACGCGCTGCTTCAGCGTGTCATGCGTTGCCTCGCGGCCCAGCGCCACGCTCATGCCGTTGTCCAGCTTTACCGTCCACGCATAGCGGCTGGACAGCGACACCGCTTCCGGCGTCAGCCTGATCACGCCGAACCACTTGCGCAGCTCGATGAAGCGGTCCAGCACTTCCTTCTCGCTGCCGTCCGGCCCGTCGAACTCCGGCAGCGCGTGATCCTCTTCCGCTTCGGCCAGGTTGGCGGTAAACACATCGCCCTTGGTCGAGAGCAGGCGCCCATCCTCGCCCCAGGTGCCGAGCGCTTCATGTTCTTCCAGCGCCACGATCAGTTGGTCCGGCCATTCGCGCCGCACGCTGGCCCGGCGCACCCACGGCACCGCTTCGAACACCTGGCGCACCGTATCCAGGTTGGCCGTGAAGAAGTTGCCCTTGATGCGGCTCAATGCGCCGTTACGCAGGATCAGCTCGTTCACATGGCGCAGGTCCGTGCGGTCCATGGTTTCAACGCGGATGCTGCGCAAATCGAATACAGGACGCTGCGCCAGCCACCACACGCCGCCTGCCGCGCAAGCCAGCACCGACAGCGCAGTCAATGCGCCGGCGGTTGCGTTCAGGGCTTTTGCGTCATGCCACATGCAGCTTCCTCAGTTCTTTGCCAGTTTCAGACGCGCCGTGCGCAGGATTTCCACGCACAGTTCTTCATAGCTCACGCCCGTTGCCTTGGCCGCCATCGGCACCAGCGAATGGCTGGTCATGCCGGGCGAGGTATTCACTTCGAGCAGGAAGGGCTTGTTGTCGCGGGCGCGCAGCAGCACGTCCACCCGGCCCCAGCCCTCGCAGCCCACGGCGCGGTAGGCTTCCACCGCCAGGCGCTGCATCTCGTCCTGCATCGCCTGGTCCAGCTGCGGCGGGCAGAAATACTGCGTGGTGTCGGTGTAATACTTGTTCTGGTAGTCGTAGTTGCCCTGCGGCGCCACGATTTCCACCACCGGCAGCGCCCGTGCATCCTTGCCGGTGCCCAGCACGGCCACGGTAAACTCGCGGCCTTCGACGAACTCCTCGGCCAGCACGGAATCGTCCAGCGCGGCGGCGGCATCGTAGGCAGCCTTCAGCTGCGCCTTGCCGGTGACCTTGGTGATGCCGATGGTCGAGCCTTCATGCGGCGGCTTCATGATCAGCGGCAGGCCCAGTTGTGCGGCCATCGCGTCCAGGTCCGAATCCGGGCCGGGCACCGCGTATGCCGGCGTCGGCAGGCCGGCGCGCAGCCACAGGATCTTGGTGGTGATCTTGTCCATGCCGACCGAGCTGGCCATCACGCCGCTGCCGGTGTATGGAATGCCCAGCAGTTCCAGCGCGCCCTGCAGGCTGCCGTCTTCGCCGTAGCGGCCGTGCAGCGCGATGAACACGCGGTCGAATTTTTCCGCCGCCAGCTCCGCCAGCGAACGCTGGCCGGGATCGAAGGCATGGGCGTCGATGCCCTGGCTTTGCAGCGCAGCCAGCACGCCGCTGCCGGACATGATGGACACGTCGCGCTCGGCGGAGCGGCCGCCGAACAGCACGCCCACCTTGCCGAATGCCTGCGCTTCTTGTTGAGTCAATTTCTTCACATCAGACCTTTTGGTACGTAGTCAGTTTTGCCGGGACGCCGCTGATCGAGCCTGCGCCCATCGTGAGCACGACGTCGCCGTCGCGCACCACATTCATGATCGTTTCCGGCATATCGGCGATGTTTTCGACGAATACCGGTTCAGTCCTGCCGCGCGCACGGATCGCATGCGCCAGGGAGCGGCCGTCGGCAGCCACGATCGGCGCCTCGCCCGCTGCGTACACATCGGACAGCACCAGCACATCCACGCTGCTCAACACTTTTGCAAAGTCTTCGAACAGGTCGCGGGTGCGGCTGTAGCGGTGCGGCTGGAATGCCAGCAGCACGCGGCGGCCCGGATAGGCGGCGCGCGCAGCGGCAATCGTTACTTCCATCTCGATCGGGTGGTGGCCGAAGTCGTCCACCAGGGTGAACGTGCCGCCGGCCGGCGCGCTGACATCGCCATATTTGGTGAAGCGGCGCCCCACGCCGGCAAAGCCGGCCAGGCCGGCCTGCGTGGCCGTATCCGCCACGCCGATTTCGCGCGCGATGGCGACAGCCGAGCAGGCGTTCTGCACATTGTGCAGGCCAGGCTGGTTCAGCACGATGTCCAGGTCCGGGTAGCCCTGCTGCAGCACGGTGAAATGCATCTGCGTGCCGACGGCGCGCGCATTCACGGCGCGTACCTCGGCCTCTTCCGCGAAGCCGTAGGTGGTGACCGGCTTGGTCACCTGCGGGATGATGGCGCGCACGTGCGGATCGTCGATGCACAGCATGGCGCGGCCGTAGAACGGCAGGCGGTGCGTGAAGTGGACGAAGGCCTGCTTCAGCTTCTCGAAATCGTGCTCGTAGGTTTCCATGTGGTCGGCGTCGATATTCGTGATCACTTCGATCATCGGCGCCAGGTTCAGGAACGATGCATCCGATTCGTCCGCTTCCGCCACCAGGTATTCGCCCGAGCCCAGTTTCGCATTGGCGCCGGCTGCGGTCAGGCGGCCGCCGATGACAAAGGTTGGGTCCAGGCCGCCCTGCGCCAGCACGGAGGCGACCAGGCTGGTGGTGGTGGTCTTGCCGTGGGTGCCGGCAATGGCGATGCCGCGCTTCAGGCGCATCAGCTCACCCAGCATCACGGCGCGCGGCACGATCGGGATCTTTTTCGCGCGGGCGGCGGCCACTTCCGGATTGTCGTCCTTCACCGCGGTCGAGGTCACCACCGCATCGGCCTGGCCGATGTTCTGCGCGGCGTGGCCCTGGTGCACGGTGGCGCCCATATCGACCAGGCGCTGGGTGACGGCGTTCGCCCCCAGGTCGGAACCCGAGACGTTGTAGCCGAGCGTGACCAGCACCTCGGCGATGCCGCTCATGCCGCTGCCGCCGATGCCGACGAAGTGAATGTTCTTGACCTTGTGCTTCATGCTAATGCTTCCAATACTTGTGCGATGGCGTCGTTGGCGTCGCGCTTGCCTGCCGCGTGCGCCGCCACGGCCATCTTCCGGCAGGTGCCGCGGTTCAGTGTCTGCAGCAGCGCTGCCAGGCTTTGCGGGTTCAGTTCCGACTGCGGCAGGTGGATCGCTGCGCCCTGCTTCGCCATCCACTGCGCGTTGTCGCGCTGGTGGCTGGTGGTCGAAGCCACCAGCGGCACCAGCACGCTTGCCACGCCGGCCGCCGTCAGTTCGGACACGGTAATCGCGCCGGCACGGCAGATCACCACATCCGCCTGCGCGTAAGCGCTTGCCATGTCGTCGATGAAATCGACCACGTTTGCGTCCAGCTGCGCCTGCGCATACGCTGCGCGCAGTGCATCGATATTCTTCTTGCCCGACTGGTGCGTGACCAGCGGACGCTGTTGCGGCGCCAGCAGCGCCAGCGCGGCCGGCAGCGCATCGTTCAGCGCCCTGGCGCCCAGGCTGCCGCCCACCACCAGCACGCTCAGACGGCCTTCGCGGCCGGCAAAGCGCGCATCCGGCGCGGGCACGGCCAAGATTTCCTTGCGCACCGGATTACCCGTCACCACCGCCTTGCCGGCGGCAGCGCCGAAATCGGCCGGGAAGCCGAAGCACACCTTGTCCGCCATCGGCGCCAGGGTCTTGTTCGACAGCAGCAGCGCCGCGTCGGCATTCACCAGCACCAGCGGCTTGCGGCGCAGGCGCGCCATCACGCCGCCCGGCACGCAGACGTAGCCGCCCATGCCCAGCACCACGTCCGGCTGGCGCTTGCCGATGTAGCCGAAGCTGCTCAGGAAGGCGCCGATCATCCTGAAGCCGCCGCCGATGGTGTGGGCCAGGCCCTTGCCGCGCATGCCGCTGAAGTTGATGGTGTCCATCTCCACGCCATGCCTGGGCACCAGTTCCGTTTCCATGCCGTGCGAAGTGCCCAGCCAGCTGACTTCCCAGCCGCGGGCGCGCATGGTCTGGGCAATCGCCAGACCGGGGAAAATGTGGCCGCCGGTGCCGGCAGCCATGATCATCAGGCGCTTCATATCCGGCCACCTCGCATCAGTACACGGTTCTCATAATCGATGCGCAACAGAATCGCCAGGCCGACGCAATTGATCATCACGCCCGTGCCGCCATAGGACATCAGCGGCAGGGTCAGGCCCTTGGTCGGCAGCAGGCCCAGGTTCACGCCCATATTGATGAAGGTCTGCACGCCGATCCAGATGCCGATGCCTTTCGCCGTCAGGCCGGCAAAGGTCTGGTCGATGGCGATCGCCTGGCGGCCGATCTCGAAGGCGCGCTTGACGATCCAGTAGAACATGCCGATCACGATCACCACCCCGATCAGGCCCAGTTCCTCGCCGATCACGGCCAGCAGGAAGTCGGTATGCGCTTCCGGCAGGTAGTGCAGCTTTTCCAGGCTGCCGCCCAGGCCCACGCCGGTAATCTCGCCGCGCCCGAAAGCGATCAGCGAGTGCGTCAGCTGGTAAGCCTTGTTCAGCGCATTCTCTTCTTCCCACGGATTCAGGTAGGCGAAGAAACGGTCGCGGCGGAATTTGGAGAGCGCGATGATGGCCACGAAGATGGTCACCAGCATGCCGGCAATGCCGCCGAACCAGACCGCGTTCACGCCGCCGAGGAACAGGATGCCCATGGCGATGCAGACGATCACGCCGAAGGCGCCCAGGTCCGGCTCCAGCAGCAGCAGCAGGCCGACGAAGGCCACCGCCAGCGCCATCGGTGCGAAGCCCTTGGACAGGCGGTGCATGTATTCCTGCTTGCGCACGGTGTAATCGGCCGCGTACAGCACGATGAACAGTTTCATCAGTTCGGAAGGCTGGAACTGGAATACCTTCAGCGACAGCCAGCGGCGGCCGCCGTTGACCACCACGCCCACGTGCGGGATCAGCACGAAGGTCAGCAGCGCGAGCGTGCCGATGAACAGGTAGGGCGCGGCCTTCTGCCAGTCCTGGATGCGGACGCGGAACACCACGGCGCCGGCCAGCATGGAGACGGCAATGAAGATGGCCTGGCGCTGCAGAAAGTAATGGTTCTTGTAGGCGGCGAACTTGGGCGAATCGGGCAGCGAGATCGAGGCCGAATACACCATCACCATGCCGAACAGCATGAGCAGCACGACGCACCAGACCAGCGGCTGATCGTATTCCATCATCTTCGAATGGCGGGCGCGGCCATCCAGCGGAGCTGGAGACTCGGCGCCGCCAAAGCGGAATGGAAGCTGGATGGCCATCAGATCTCCTGTCCCGCATCCAGCGCGATCTCGCGCACGGTGTCGATGAACACCTGGGCGCGATGCGCGTAGTTCCTGAACATATCCAGGCTGGCGCAGGCAGGCGACAGCAGCACCGCGTCGCCGCCATGCGCCAGCGCGGCGGCGCGCTTGGTGGCCTCTTCCAGCGTGGCGCAGTCTTCCAGCTTCACGCCGCTGCCGGCCAGCGCGGCGCGGATGGCCGGCGCATCGCGGCCGATCAGCAGCACGGCGCGCACGTAGCGCGCCACCGGCTGGGCCAGCGGGTCGAATTCCTGTCCCTTGCCGTCGCCGCCGGCAATCAGCACCAGGCGCTGCTCCGCGCCCGTGAAGGCGCAGCCAAGGCCGTTCAGTGCCGCCACGGTGGCGCCGACATTGGTGCCTTTCGAATCGTCGTAGTAGTCCACGCTCTGGATCGAGGCCACCAGCTCCACCCGGTGCGGCTGGCCCTTGTATTCGCGCAGGCCGTGCAGCAGCGGCGCAAACGGCAGGCCGATGGCGCGGCACAGGGCCAGCGCCGCCAGCGCGTTCGATGCATTGTGCGTGCCGCGGATCTGCAGCGCGTCGGCCGGCATCATCTTCTTGATGTAGCACTCCACCGGTGGCGCAGGCGGATCGTTCTTTTTGCGTTTCTTCTGCCCGGCTTCTTCCGTCGGCTCGGCGGTCGCCAGCCAGTACACGCCGCGCTCGTTGACCAGGCCGAAGCTGTGCGGCGCGGACGGCTCGTCCGTGCCGAAGCTGACGTTGTCGCCGGTGGGATTGGCCATGGCCATGGTCCAGGCATCGTCGCGGTTCAGCACGCGCACGGTGTCCTCGCCGAAGATGCGCTGCTTGTCGGCGGCATAGGCCTGCATGCCGCCGTGCCAGTCCAGGTGATCCTGGGTCAGGTTCAGCACGGTGGCGGCGTCGGCCTGCAGGCTGTAGGTGGTGTGCAGCTGGAAGCTGGACAGTTCCAGCACCCAGGCTTGCGGCAGGGTTTCGCTGTCCATCACTTCGCGCAGCACGTCCAGCGCGGCCGGGCTGATATTGCCCGCCACCTTGACCGACAGGCCGGCGCGTTCGCACAGCTGGCCGGTCAGGCTGGTGACGGTGGTCTTGCCGTTGGTGCCGGTGATGGCGATGACTTTCGGCGCATAGGCGCGCTCTTCCTTCAGCCACTTCAGGGCCTGGGCGAAGATCTCGATCTCGCCCCACACCGGGATATTCCTTGCGGCGGCAGCCGGCATGATTTCGGCCAGTTCCCTGTTCGGGCCGAGGCCCGGGCTGGCGCACACGAAGTCCACGCCATCCAGCAGGGCCGCGTTGAACGGGCCGGAAATGAACTGCGTGCCCGGCAGCTGTTCGCGCAGCATCGGCAGGCGCTCCGGCACCGGACGCGTATCGGCAACGCGCAGCAGCGCGCCACAGCGGGCCAGCCACTGTGCCATCGCCAGGCCCGATTCACCGAGCCCGAGTACCAGAGCGATTTTGCCGTTATAGATCATTTAGCGCAGCTTCAGGGTAGAGAGTCCGACCAGTACCAGCATCATCGTGATGATCCAGAAACGCACGACGACCTGGGTCTCTTTCCAGCCTTTTTGTTCGAAGTGGTGGTGCAGCGGCGCCATCAGGAACACGCGGCGGCCCACGCCATAACGCTTCTTGGTGTACTTGAACCAGCCCACCTGGATGATGACGGACAGGGTCTCGGCGACAAAGATGCCGCCCATGATGAACAGCACGATTTCCTGGCGCACGATGACGGCAATGGTGCCCAGTGCACCGCCCAGCGCCAGCGCGCCGACGTCGCCCATGAAGACCTGTGCCGGGTGCGTGTTGTACCAGAGGAAGGCCAGGCCGGCGCCGGCCATCGCGCCGCAGAAGATGATCAGCTCACCTGCGCCCGGGATGTGCGGGATGAACAGGTATTTGGAATAGGTTGCGGAGCCGGTCAGGTAGGCGAACAGCCCGAGCGCCGAACCGACCATCACGGTCGGCATGATGGCCAGGCCATCCAGGCCGTCGGTGAAGTTCACCGCGTTCGAGGTGCCCACGATGACGCAATAGGTCAGCGCAATGAAGCCCCACACGCCGAGCGGATAGCTGATGGTCTTCACGAACGGCACGATCAGGTCGGCCTTGGGCGGCAGGTCCATCGAGAAGCCGGACTGCACCCAGGCGAAGAACAGCTCGAACACCTTGGCCGGGGTGGGCGCGGAAATGGAGAACGCCAGGTACAGCGCGGCGGCGATGCCGACCAGCGACTGCCAGAAGTATTTCTCGGCCGAGCGCATGCCCTCAGGGTCCTGGCGCACCACCTTGCGGTAGTCATCGACCCAGCCCACGGCGCCGAAGCCCATGGTCACGATCATGACCGGCCAGATCAGGCGGTTGGACCAGTCGCACCACAGGATGGTGGCGGTAGCGACGGCAATCAGCAGCAGCACGCCGCCCATGGTCGGGGTGCCGTGCTTTTTCAGGTGGGTTTGCGGACCGTCGGTGCGCACGGCCTGGCCGTACTTCATCACGGTCAGCTTACGGATAACGGCAGGGCCCGCGACCAGGCCGATCACCAGCGCGGTGATGGTGGACATCACCGCGCGGAAGGGGATGTAGTTAAAGACGCGGAATGCGCCAATGTCGTCCTGCAGGAGT